>FUFK010037857.1_pt1 | contig 244634 bp, 265 predicted proteins | sample 1021851 | NCBI WGS metagenome assembly FUFK01 (sample SAMEA51879418, study PRJEB19060) | metagenome | reverse complement strand
TCCATGTTGTTTCTAACTTCATTGGCTTGGCAGATGAATTTTCCTTCAATTCCAATCCTATAATCACAACAACAAGCAACAAAAATTCCGAGTGCGACGGCGTGACCAGAAATTGCAGCCACGATAGGTCTAGGAAATGAATACAAGTCCAAAAGAGTATTGAAACCAAGCTTAACCATCTTTTGTGCAGCTTCCACGTCTCCGGATGCAAGAGTTTTAAGATCAAATCCAGCAGAAAAAAGGCCTTCTCTACCAGTAATTATCAAAGATCCTGAGTCCCTTGGTACTTCAGCCAAACAAGCATTAAGGCTTTCTAACATATCGAGAGAAAAAGCATTGGCTTTTCCATCATCCAGTTTTATTATTGAAACATCTCCTTGCTTCGTTAATGTGGCTAAATCTGTCATATCTACTCCTTAAATTTATACAAGATCACATGCCTCGGGTGGCATCCAATGAGAATCCTTACCTTCCCATTTTACACTGCACCCAATTGGGTTTGTGATTGGAATAGATATTAATGTATTTGAAGTAAGCTCATCAAGAACTAATTCAAGATTGTTGATTTTAATTTTATTTGCATCCAATGGCGAATCCACTCCCCTGCCAGTATAAACAAGTTCCCTTTGTTCATTAAAAACATAAAAGTGTGGAGTTTTTAGAGCTCCATATTTCAGCGCAATTTCCTGATCGGCATCATGTAAATAAACCCAAGGAAACTCATATTCTTCCATTCTCAAAATCATATTTTCAAAGCTATCTTCTTGATATGTATTTGCACTGTTTGAGTTGATAGCGATAAAGCTTACATCTTTGTCTTTGAATTTATTCGCAGTTTGTCTTGTTACCTCATCCGATCCTGTAACGTAAGGACAATGATTGCACGTAAAAAAAATTACTAAAAATTTAGAGTCGAAACTTGAAAGGCAGACATTTTCGTAGCTTGTAGAAATTAGGTTAAATTCTGGAGCTTTTTGGCCCAATTGCAAAGTGAATGACATGTTCTAAGGTTAGTTAACTTTTTGCTAAAAGCAATAATTTTTTGTGTTTTACAGCATTTGAACTAAAATCCTTGAATGGAAAAAGTTGGCTCATTTGATTCTTCGATAATTATCACTCTAGCTGTACCCGCTTTCTTTTTACTAATTTTCATTGAGTTGATATACGGTTTAGTCGCAGGCAAAAATAATTACCGCCTGAACGATTCTTTCACAAGTATAAGTTTAGGTCTTATAAGTAGATACATTCCTTTGCTTGGATTGGGTCTGCAAGGAGCAGCTTTTGCCTACGTTGCTCAATACTATAATTTAAAATTATTTTCTTCTTCCTCTTTGTGGGTTTGGATATTTGCATTCTTTTTATATGATTTTTGTTATTACTGGATGCATCGGTTACATCACGAAGTCAAAGTATTGTGGGCAACTCACGTGGTTCATCACCATGGAGAAGAATTTAATCTTTCAACAGCGCTTAGGCAAACAAGCACAGGTTTTCTTTGGAAATGGATATTTTATTTGCCTATTTTTATTGTTGGGATTCCTCCCGAAGTTTTTGTCACAGTAGCGGGAATAAATCTTGTTTACCAATTTTGGGTTCATACAGAACATATTCCTAAACTTGGTTGGTATGAGTATGTTTTTGTTTCCCCTTCAAATCATAGAATTCACCATGCTCAAAACAAGCATTATGTAGATGCTAACTACGGAGGTGTTTTTATATTTTGGGATAGGCTTTTTGGTACTTACAAAGAAGAACTTGACGAATTAAAACCTATATATGGAACTGCAAAGCCTCTAAGAAGTTGGAATCCTTTCAAGGCCAACTTAGACATATTTGTGGAAATGATCAAGGACTCGACAAGAACAAAATCTATAAAAAACAAAATAAAGGTCTGGTTTTCAAGGCCAAACTGGCGACCAGATGATGTAAAGGTAAGTCATCCTATTTATAAAAATGACTTAGATAATTTTGAACCATACAATCCTTCAACTTCTTTTGAAGTAAAAATTTATAGTTGGATTCAATTATTTTTCATTATGGGATTATCGGCAGCTGTAACTGCTTCAGTCACAAGCCAATCCTTCCAAGACACTAGTATTTTTGCAATTACTCTATTGATCACTTCGACAATAGCTTTGATGAGTATGGAAAAATACGAATTAAGCTTCCTGCCAGAAATTTTAAGATCGTCAGCTGTAATTATTTTTTTCTTATTTGGAAATGTAGTTAATAGTGAACTGTTAGTAACGCAACTGTTTATCTTTCAATCACTATTTAATATTGTCTTAGTTACTTTATTGAAGTACTTGCCAAAATTAAGTTTCTCAAGTTAATTTTTATACTGTTTTTAATTTTGTAAGAGGATTGTTCTTAATTCTCTCTGGTATTCTATCTGCTCCGGGTATACCTCTAGCAATCATAAAGGGTCTTAAAGCTTCAATTGCTTTTGGTTCGTCGTGGTGACAAATTTTTGGATACATGTGATGCATAGCATGAATCTGCATTGAGTGATTGAAGAATCTGATAATTCCGTTCGACCAGAATCTAGTATCAGAATGTCTGCCGACAGGAAGCCCCTTATGAGGCATATGAGAAAATATTACACCCAAATATGAGACAGCCAATTTTCGTGGAAGCCACCATAAAAGCAAAGTTTCTAGAGGAAAATTAATTGCAGCAACAATCTGTAATATATAAAAACCAACCTGAACCATTCCTCCTCTTTCGCCTGCAGCTTTAAATTCAGGATCTGTCTCCATCCACTTTTCGATCATGTTATTAAATCTTTTATCTCTAGTGCCATATTGATGCGCAGCTAAAGCCGATTTAAACCAACCGCTTGTGTGAGTGTGATTATAGTCAGGATCATTATTCGGATCATTGGTATGAGCATGATGTTTAAGATGAGTTATTTTTAAAATCTCATGCGATTGAGCTAGAGGAATCAATGAAATCTGACCTACCCAAAAATTTAACCAATCTAGATGTTTTTTGTTTCCAGATAAATGGCCATGCTGTCCGGCATGTGAGGGCAAATAGGCAAAAGTTGAAGAAACTATCAAAGCGAGACATCCGACCCAGAGAGGCATAAATCCATTCAAGACCATCGCCCAAACACCAAACCAAAATAGGCATTGGGTTAATCCAATAACTATCATTTCCCATTCTATTCGGCCCATAAAAGACCTAGCTATTTTTTTCTCAGCTTCCAAAGAAAGATCTAAATTTTCTTCCTGATGATTTTGAAATAAATCTTTTTGCTCTGCTAGTTGATCCATGACCAATCCTTATAATTAGCTATCAATCCGAAAATCGCGCCTAAAAAATAACCCGCAAGAAGTAAGGTTCCTGAATCGTATGTAGAGAAAATTAAAGTCAATATTGCACCAAAAATACTCCCGAAAAACAAAAAACCAAACCAAAAAATTCCCCAATTGGTTAAATGGTTGAATATTCCTTCAATTAAATTAGACAACATATTTCTATTTTCTTAAATTTTTGAACTTAATACAAATTAATTTGACCAATAAATATATTCATCTCCTTCTTGGTATTCTTGTCCGTCATACTTATCTATCATGGTTGAAACTTCATATGCAGAAGGAAATAAAGGATCTTTTTGTTCTGAGTTAAATTTAGTTAAGAGTTCTTCAAGTAATTTAGCTTTCTCAGGATAACTATCTATAACATTATTTTTTTCTTCCTGATCTACGGAAGTGTCAAATAACCAGCGGAAATTTTCTTTTTTGCTTACTATATATTTCCAGTCTTCGTGGAGGACCGATTGATGATTCCCGGATCTCCAAAATAGGGTTTTATGAGGTTGAGTATCAACTTCTTTCTTTATATAAGGTAATAAATTTACTCCATCTAAATTTGTCTCAATAGGTGATTTGATTCCTGCAGCTGAAGTAATGGTAGGTAAGATATCAAAGTGATGGACAGTACTCTCTGATTTTTGCCCTGGGTCGATTTGCTCGGGCCAACTAACAATATAAGGAACTCTGATTCCACCCTCAAAAAAACTTATTTTCCAACCTCTGTAGGGCTTATTTATATCTTCCAATTCAATGTAGTTAGCTCCACCATTATCACTAGTAAAAATAATTAAGGTTTTTCCATATATATCCAAATCTTTTAATTTCTGTACTACCTTTCCTACACTTCTATCGAGAGCAGCTATCATTCCTGAATAAACCTGAAGATTATGACTGTGCATATGACTCATTTGCTCAACATCGCTTCTTAAAGCCTGAAGTGGATTATGAATTGCCCAGTGGCTTAAATATAAAAAAAAGGGTCTATTTTTATTATTCTCAATTACCTTTAATGCTTCGTCAGTATAGTAATCTGTTAGATATTTGTCGGGTTTGAATCGATCGCCCCCATTAAAATTAGCTGAATATTGCCCAAGGCCCCAAATCATCCTGTCAATTCTTGTATTAAACTTAGCATTAACGACATCTGGGTGATCTTCAGGTAAATATAGTGGTCCCAGCATTTGCAAAGAGTCTTGAAAGCCTTGACTGAGAGGATCCATACCATAGGCATTACCAAGATGCCATTTTCCTATATGGGCCGTGTAATATCCTGCATCTCGTAAAATCTCTGCAACAGTAATTTGTTCGGTGGGCATCCCCTGCTCCATGTAAGGAGGTATGTTTGTTGCTACTTCTCGATCAATCCTTGCCCTTAATTCTTCATCATCCTCGTCCGCTAGCCATTGCATTATTAATCTGCCCATAGCAGGAACAGGAGTAAATTCGTACCCAAATCTTGTCGGATATTTTCCAGTCATTATTGAAGCTCTAGAGGGAGCGCAAGTTGCATTTGCTGCATAACCTCTTGAAAATAAAATTCCACTATTTGCTAGCGAATCAATATGCGGAGTCTTTAGAGAACCATCTGCAGCCCCGCCATTATGCGCAGATATATCGTTGTAACCCATATCATCAGCCAATATTAAGATTATGTTTGGTCTTTCGTCTGTTCTTTTTTGAATTTCGCTTGGCCCACTTGACCAATTCGTAGGAATATTTTCTTTTATAGGCATCGTAAAATAGGCTATTTTTGGAATGGACCAAATAAGAATATTTACCTTATATTCCCAGAAGATAGAGACAATTAATAAAAGCGTACCTGAAATATAGAAGATTTTTTTAAGCATTTTTAGATCGTAAAGACAGAGCTAACATTATTAAAAGCAAAATACCTGCAAATGGTGCTCCAACTGCCCCAGGTGTAACACCATCAGTATATTCAGGAATAATTGATGGCATACCCATTAAACTGTAAAAAGTTCTTATCCACCATTCAAGAGCAAAAATCAAAATCATTAAGGGAATCAGTCCTTGATATTTCAATAGAACTATTAAGCTAATAAGGCATGTTAAGATTTGTTGAAGACCCCACAAGGAAAAAAATAAATAGATAGGAATCATTGGATCAGGCTTTCCTTCTAGAACAATTACATTTGCAATGTCATGCAGTCCAGTCTCCCAAAAGAACATATGTATGATTGCCCGCCAAGTCATCAAAGCCAGAAAGAAGATAAAACCATAAAAAGCTATTTTACTGCCGTTATATAAGGAAGCATCGTTTGGAAATAAATTATTGATTAATTTCATTGGATAAATAATTTTTCACAACCTGTGTCTTTGAGCACATCGTCAATTCTGCTTCTATCCATTTCACTAAGTTTCAAATATTCTTCATTTATCCATTTTAAACATTTCGATTGATAGGGAAATGTTTGTTGAACCCAAGGACAGCCATCTATTTCAGCTTCCCATGTTTTCTCACCTTTTTCATGTGCTGCTTTGTTTCTTAAGAGAGCCGGCACATAGCCTCGGCCCACCTCATTGAGAAGGTCAAAAATACTTTCTGGCAAGTCTTCTAATTTAGTCCATCCCTCCTCAGTAATTTCAAGTCCAGATAAATCTTCAATAACATTGATCCAAGCTACTGTTCTAGGAGACAAATCATGAGCAATTTTTCTAGACGTAGGATCAAAGCCAATAAGCTGACTCAATTGCCCGTATAGACCAAAATCTGCTGAGCTTGCTCTTTGCCCTAATAAAAAAGGAGAATTTTTAAAGTGTTTTTCTAAAATACTCAAAAATCTTTTGTAACTAGCTTCAATAATTGGGGCCGTTGTGTCATTGGAACCAACTACTCTAAGTCGCTCAATTTGTCTTTCAGAAATATATTTTTTTGCTGATTGATGAATTTCGTCAGGCAGATTAGTTGTCTGAGCTAGAGGCAACAGAGTACCAGCATTATCAGCGTCTTCTTCGAAATGCCAACGATAATGAAACATAAACTTAGTAACCCATTCATCAGCGAAATCTTCCAAAAGGAAATTTAAAAAATTTAAGGCGGGATCCGCTGGAAGGCATTTTCTATCTTCGTACTCGACTTCAAATCTTCTAATTAGTGGAGTTGAATCTGTCTCAGCTTTTAAAATTCCCTTTTCATCCGGAAGAATAAAAGTTGGAAGAAGAACAGGTTTGGGTGGATCAATGCCAAGGTTTTTAAACTCGCCAGAAAGCAAACTTTGTGGGTCTCCCCAAATAATATTATAGGGAATGTGACGATACCTCATTAAGGCAATCATTTTTCTAGTATAAGGTGACGGTGGAGCACCTATTAAAGTTAAAGGCTCCAAATTAACTATTACCTGTTTTGGTTTCTATATTTAATTGTCCCTTTAATCCTGCAGCTCTATGTTTAGCACTTTCCATGTAATCAGGATCTGTGATCATTTTCAACATTGCCTTTCTGGATGGATATCTNGCGATAGCTACCATATCCCACAATTCTTCAACTTCCCCAAGCATCAGACGTTCGACTTTGCCAAAAAAAACCGATTCAGCACCAACTTTTTTTAAATGTTCAAGTACTTCTAGCCCGTAAATTGCGTATGCTTCTTCTCCAGAAAGATCTGTTTCCCTTCCATCTTCGTACTCGGCTTTTTCCTTGAATTTAAGAAGATTCACCATTTCTATTGGGGAATCAACATCTCCTTCTAAAAATCCTGCCATTTGTTCTTCGTTAGGATTTACTTTATTTTCTACTTTCATAACTTCACCTTTTAAGTAGTTGAAATAGCTTTTTGAAAAGCTGGTCTTGCTTTTATTCTTTCAACATATGCTTTTAAGTTTGGCATTTCGTCTGTTACACATCCCAAATCTGATAATTTAGTACAGCAATGGCCAGTCATAAATTCAACACCAGAAAAATCTCCCACCAAATACTCTTTGCCATCCAAAGCTGTCTCAATCGCGGTTAAGGATTTAGAGGCTAAACGCTGTGCTTGACCCAGAACAGTTTCGTCTCTTCTCTCAGGTGGCAAAAGAATGGTATGAACAACAATAGTATTCATCGGTTGAGCGATCATGCCCTCACAGAAATGAAACCATTGTAAATAATATGGATATTCAGGAGAATCAACTGATGGCTTTAAGCCACCGTTTTTGTGTTTTTCTAACACATAATCAATTATTGCACCGGATTCATAGATACTCACATCGCCATCTTCTAAAACCGGTATTCTTCCGAGCGGATGTCTTTTACGGTGTTCGTCTGACTTAAGTGCTTCTGGATGAAAAGGCATCGAGTTTAACTCGTAGGGTAATTCCAATTCTTCTAATAACCATAGAACTCTTTCGGCTCTGGAGTTTGGCGCATAATGAAGTTTCAACATAATTATTCTCCTTAAGTGTTGATAAAATTAATTAATAAATTTGATAATTCTTTGGGTCTTGTCCATTGATAGAAATGACCGCCGCCTATGTGAGGCGCGCTTTTTGCATTGGGACACATTGCTAAAACATCTCTTTCTATTCCGTTGGTAACAGGATCGTCCCCAGCAAATACACTCAAAAAAGGTTTATCCCAATTTTTAAATACTTCTCTTGCTTTTCTTTGTGCTTCAAGTGATTGATCCGGTATTGTTGGAACATGACTTGGCATAGCTCTTGGCCCCATTTTATAACTTGGGTCGGGAAATGGAGCCTCATATGCCCTGGCAACATCTGATTTAAAAGGAAAATATTTTCCTAAACCTAGTGAAACAAATAAATAATATGCCGCTGAATTTAATCTGGAATTTTTTTCCATCATGTTTGTCATCAAAAAGCCTGTTGGTAAATCAACTGTATCCCAACAAAATTTTTGCCAGTACATAAATTTCAATGCTGGATGAAATTCTGTATCTTCTTGGGACAAATTTTTCCCATCCATTTCGCTTATTTCTTTAGCCATTGACATGGGAGTTAGCTTGAGACTACTTTCTCTAAACTCTTTTATTTTTTCTAAAACTTCTTTGGGTGCCTCAGGGTTGTAAGGTAACCCAGTATTACCCATCGAAACCTTGTCGAATCGACCTGGCTCGTTTGCGACCATTCTTAGTCCGATTAAGCCGCCCCAATCTTGTCCAAAAAAAGTGAGATTTTTAAAGTCATTGGCAATAAGCCAATCTGTCATCCAATCTACTTGTTTTTGATAGCTGTAGTCTTCTCTTTCTGCAGGCTTATCGGATTTTCCATATCCAGGCAAATCGGGGGCGATGACTCGAATACCGGCATTCGTTAGAAAAGGAATCATCTTTGAGTAAAGATAACTCCATACAGGTTGTCCATGCATTGCTAAAAGGATTGGCCCATCTTTTGGGCCTTCATCAATATGATGAATTCTCAGATCACTTCCATCCTCTGTTTTTATCGTGGTGTAGTTTGGTTCAAAAGGATAATCCTTTAACTTTTCAAAGCATTTATCTGGTGTTCTCAAAATTTTCATTTAAGTAAATATATAATTTATTCATAAATAAGTTAATGGCTAAGAGAGTGTCTTAAATTCAAGGTTTTCTTATATTTTCTACCATTTCATTTATTTCTTTTGGAGGGTTATTAGTAACACTCGAAACAATAAAGGCGATCGCAAAATTTATCAGCATCCCGACAAAGCCTATTCCCTCAGGGGAAATTCCTAATAACCAATTTTCCGGGAGGTTTAAGGAAGTATTTATAAACTTGAAATAAATTATATAAGAAGAAGTAAAAATAAGACCGAAGATCATTCCTGTAATAGCCCCTTCTTTATTGAGTCTTTTTGAAAAAATTCCCATCAAAAGAGCTGGAAAAATTGTTGAGGCTGCTAATCCAAAAGCAAAGGCCACAACTTGCGCCACAAAAGCCGGAGGATAAATCCCAAATAAGCCTGCGATAACAATCGCTATGGCTGAGGCAATTCGAGCAAAAAGAAGCTCTTGTTTTTCATTAATTCTTGGCATAAATGTTTTTTTCAACAAGTCATGAGAAATTGATGAAGAAATAACAAGAAGAAGTCCTGCTGCTGTTGAAAGTGCTGCAGCCAAGCCTCCTGCAGCAACTAATGCTACAACCCATCCAGGCAATTTTGCAATTTCTGGATTGGCAAGCACCATAATATCGCGGTCAATATAAATTTCATTGACATTGTTATCGTTTGGCCTGTTATTTAGAATCCGCTCTCCATTTTTACCTCTGCGATCTGAGTAATCAGGTCTTACTCCCTCCAGAGCATTTCCTGATGAATATTGAATAGACTGATCGTCGTTTTTATCTTGCCATGCAATTAATCCAATATTTTCCCAATTTTTAAACCAATCCGGTGCGGCTGAGTATTCAACATCTTGAATAGAATCAACAAAATTAATTCTTGCAAAAGCTGCGACAGCCGGAGCAGTTGTATATAGCAGTGCTATAAAAATCAAAGCATAGCCAGCTGATTTTCTAGCATCACTAACTTTAGGCACAGTGAAAAACCTGACAATCACATGAGGCAAACCAGCAGTACCAAACATCAAAGCAGCTGTTATACAAAAGATATCTATATTGGTTTTCGTATTTTCCGTATAGGCGCCAAAGCCAAGATCAATTGTAACTTGATCTAATTTATCCAATAAATAAGTCGAAGTACCGGTTAAGGTATCTCCAAAACCTAATTGTGGAACTGGGTTTCCTGTGATTAGAATAGAAATAAAAATTGCTGGTACTAAGTAAGCAAAAATCATTACACAATATTGAGCAACCTGAGTATAAGTAATCCCTTTCATGCCTCCCATAACTGCATAAAAAAATACGATAATCATCCCAATGATCACCCCTAAGTCGATATCAACTTCTAAAAATCTCGAGAAAACTATGCCTACTCCCCTCATTTGACCAGCGATATAAGTAAAAGAAACAAAAATAAGACATATCACCGCAACCAGTCTTGCAGTATTTGAGTAATAACGAGTTCCTATAAAATCTGGCACCGTAAATTGACCAAATTTTCTTAAATAAGGGGCTAATAACAAAGCCAATAAAACATATCCTCCCGTCCATCCCATTAAATATACCGAACCGTCTTTACCAAGGAAGGCAATCAATCCAGCCATAGAAATAAAAGAAGCAGCAGACATCCAATCGGCCGCAGTTGCCATGCCGTTTGCTATCGGATTGACTCCTTTTCCAGCCACGTAGAAATCATTAGTTGATTTAGCGCGAGACCAAAAAGCTATGCCTATGTATAGCGCAAAAGAAGCCCCGACAAATAAATAGGTAAGCGTTTGTGTTTCCATTCAATCGTCCTCTGAAGATTTAGAAAAATGTTTCTTATCCAGTCTATTGAGTAAAAACACATAAATGAAAATTATGATTACAAAAACAAAAATGCTACCCTGTTGGGCAAACCAAAATCCTAATTTAAAGCCACCGATTTGAATATTATCTAAAGCATCAGACCAAATTATTCCGAATCCAAAAGATACCAAAAACCAAACTATCAGCAACGAAATAACAATTTTTAAGTTTGATTTCCAGTAAGTTGTATTTTTTCTGTGCATAGCAATTTAATGATAACGAAATAAATTTTAGTTTAATGATGGAAATTTCCCCGCTGATCTTTAGAATTGATCTTACTAAAAAAATAATTATCAAAAAAGTGTATTCTTTTTAGATTTAAAAGTTTAAAAAATATGAATAATAATATGCATCCATTAGATTCTCTTTCTGTAGACGAGATAAAAAAATCTGTAAATATCTTTAAATCAGATAATAATTCTGATGAAAACTCAGTGTTTAGCTATATCAGTCTAGAAGAGCCTGATAAAAATTTTGTAAAAAATTACAAAGTCGGTGATACCTTTTCAAGGAAGACAAAGATTATTGGCGTCGATTCATCCTCAAAAGGGTTTGAAGCATCAATCGATTTAAATAAAGAGAAAGTTACTTCGCTGAATGTAATTCCTGATGCTGCTGGTCCAACTTATACGATGTCAGAAATTATGATCGCTATCCAATTAACTTTAGAAAATGATGAATATCAAGCCGCTCTAGAAAAAAGAGGAATTACAGATCTAAGTCTTATTCAAATTGATCCTTGGCCAGGCGGAGGAATAACTCATGAAAAAATTAAAGAAGGTCACAGAGCTCTTAAAACAATCTCTTTTTTAAAGGAGAGCCCAGAAGATAATGCCTACGCCAAACCAATATCTGGACTAATTTCTCATGTCGATCTAACAGATAAATGTATTGTTGAAATTGAAGATCAAGGAATAAGCAACTTACCCGAGCAATCAGCAAAGTATGATGCTGCCTCTCAAGAAGTTCTTAGAAATAGACCCAAAGATATTTCTATTACTCAACCCGATGGACCAGGTTTCGATGTCTCTAATAATGAGATTAGTTGGGAAGGATGGAACCTAAGAGTTTCAATTGATCCCATCGAAGGATTAGTAATTCAAAATTTAAATTTAAATAAAAGAGAGATTTTCTACCGTGCAAGCATGTCCGATATGGTTGTTCCTTATGGCTCTGCTGATCCAATGCATTCATGGAAAGCTGTACATGATGGTACAGAGTATGGCTTTGGATCATTGTCTAATTCTTTGACTTTAGGATGTGATTGTCTCGGAGAGATTTATTACTTTGATACTAATAAATTAAATTTCGATGGCTCTGTTGAAACAATTAAAAACGCAATTTGTTTGCATGAGGAGGATTATGGAATTCAGTGGAAACATTCTCATTTGATTGGTGAAGGCCACAGCGAGGTAAGACGATCCAGAAGATTAGTGATTAGTTCTTTTTCTACAGTAGGTAATTACGATTACGGAATTTTTTGGTACTTGTATTTAGATGGAACAATTGAATTAGAAATGAAATTGACAGGAATTGTAGGAATAAGCGCCCACAATGAAGAAATTCATAATCCAGAGCAAGATATGAAAATTACGGAAGAACTGGTTTCTCCTATTCATCAACACCTCTTCAACGTGAGGATAGATTGGTTTTTAGACGGCGGTAAAAATAAATTGATCGAGACCAATGCAGAAAGAGTTCCAATTGGAAATAAAAATCCTCATGGAACACAATTCCAAGCGATCTCAAGTCATCTAAAAAAAGAGTCAGAAGCAAAAAGAAACATTGCACCAGAAAAAAGTAGAGTATGGAAAATAACTAACCCAAATAAAAAGAATTCTATCGGCGGTGAATCAGCCTATAAATTTTTACCAGGTTATTCTCCTGTGCTATTGTCTGATTTCGATTCTCCCACAGGGAAGAGAGCTTCATTTGCAAAATATAATTTATGGGCAACTCCTTTTGAAAAAGGTGAAATTTCTGGTGGTGGCAGATTTACAGTAATGCATCAAGGTCAAGGGGGTTTAGATGAAATGACTGCAAGCGATAGAGACATTAGCAAGTGTGATCTAGTGACCTGGCATACTTTCGGAGTAACACATGTGCCGAGACCAGAAGATTGGCCTGTTATGCCAGTCGAATATTGTGGATTCCAATTAATTCCATCTGGTTTTTTTGATAGCAATCCTACTATAAATTTACCTCCATCATGCCAAGAAAAATCAAGTAAAAATTAAAATGACAACAATTAAAGATTTTTCAATAAACATACCTGAAGAAAAACTTGTTGATTTAAAAAAGAGACTCGAACTCACAAGATGGCCTGACAAAGAGACTCCGTCAGATTGGACACAAGGTATACCATTGTCCTACATGAAAGAAATTCATTCTTATTGGTTAAATAAGTACGATTGGAATAAAGAAGTAGCAAAAATAAATGATTTTCCTCAATTCATGGCAAAAATTAATGACTTAGATGTTCATTTCATTCACTTAAAATCTCCTCATCCTGAAGCTAAGCCTTTGATCATTACACATGGTTGGCCGGGCTCAATTGTCGAGTTTCTTCAAGTCATCAAGCCTTTAACCGATCCGACACTAAACGGAGGAGATTCCAAAGATGCTTTTCATATAGTGACGCCATCGCTTCCAGGTTTTGGATTTTCAGGCAAACCAACAACTCCAGGTTTTGGGGTTGAAAAAATTGCAGATACATTTGCAAAACTAATGAAAGAATTAGGCTACACAAAATATTTTGCTCAAGGTGGAGACTGGGGTTCAGCTGTAACAACTGCCTTAGGTATGCAAGACAAAAACTGTGAAGCTATCCATTTAAATATGGCGATCGTCGCACCTGACATGGAAACCATGAATGATTTAACCGAACTTGAACAATCCGCTTTAGCAGGCTTTCAATTTTATCAAGATTGGGATTCGGGTTACTCGAAACAACAGTCAACTAGACCTCAAACTCTTGGTTATGGATTAACTGATTCTCCAATAGGACAAGCAGCTTGGATTATAGAAAAATTTTACCAATGGACGGATTGCAATGGCGATCCTGAAAATGCAATCTCAAGAGATGATTTGCTAACCAATGTGATGTTTTACTGGTTAACTGAAAGCGCCACCTCTTCGGCTAGACTTTATTGGGAGAGTTTTGGTGACTTTGATGGCGAAGAAGTTACAACGCCGACTGGTGTAAGCGTTTATCCAAAAGAAATCTTTCGAGCCTCCGAACGCTGGCTTAAAAAAAGATATACAAAGCTTTCTTATTACAACGTTTTAGATTCCGGTGGACATTTTGCTGCATTTGAAAAACCAGAAATTTTCATTGATGAAATAAGAAAGTATTTTTCTTTATTTAGATAAAAGAATTTTTAATATTTAGTCGAGCCAAATAATGATTTTTGAAAATGCATTTGAGCTGGTAGAAAAATTAAAGAAAAAAGAGATTTCCTCCTTAGAATTATTAGAAGCACAGCTAGAACAAATTGAAAAAGAAAATCCAAAAATTAACGCTGTTGTAACACTTGATGCCGATAGGGCAATAGAAAAGGCAAAAAAAGCAGACAATACCAAAAATAAAAAAGGCGCTTTATTCGGATTGCCAATTACTATCAAAGACGCATTTGAAGTTGAAGGAATTAGATCTACAGGCGGCAATCCAAGCTGGGAGAATAATATTCCAAAAAAAAATGCAGAAGCAGTTCAAAATCTTGTCAATGAAGGCGCTATTATATTCGGCAAAACAAACGTTCCATATCTTTCGGCAGACACACAAAGTTTCAATGATATTTTTGGTACTACAAATAATCCTTGGGACCTTGAAAGAACACCTGGAGGATCGTCGGGAGGTTCTGCTGCTGCATTAGCAAGTGGGATGACGTCATTAGAGCTAGGCTCAGATATTGGCGGATCCATTAGAATTCCTGCTCATTTTTGTGGTTTGTATGGTCATAAACCTAGTTACAACGTCGTTTCAGAAGTCGGTCATCTACCTCCAGGGCCTGGTTCAATTTTGACTGGCAATGGGTTATCAGTTGCCGGTCCATTAGCCAGATCTCCGGAAGATCTTGAAGTCTCCATCAAAATTTTAGCCTCGCCTCAAGTACAAGACGCCTTGGCTTGGAAAATAACTTTACCTAAACCAAGATTTGATGACGTTAAAAATTTAAGAATTGCTTTGTGGCCAAATGAACCTTATGCAGAAGTAGACGAAGAAATATCATCATTGATCAGAGAAACTGCTAATGAACTCAAGAAACTTGGTGCAAGAGTAGAAGAAGTTGAGCTGCCTTTTACATTTGAAGAGATTGATAACATATATTCTCTTTTGCTTAATCCTTTGATGTTAGTGACCGCCCCTAAAGAAACCATGGAAATGCTGTCAGAAATCAATGACTCTGTAAAAAAAGACGACATGTCTGAACTTGCAAAAGTAGCTAGAGGTTCAGTTTTAAAATATACCGACTGGGTTATAGTAAATGCGATGAGACAAAAGATTCGTCAAAAATGGCGTTCTTTTTTTAATGATTTTGACGCCATTCTTGCTCCAACAACTAACGTCCTAGCTTTCAAACACAACCATGCCAATTTGCATGAAAGAAAGCTAGTAGTTAATGGTAAAGACAAAGAATATCTCACCATTAACCTATGGGCTGGTCCGGCTGTTTCAGCGGGACTTCCAAGTACTAATGTACCGATAGGTTTTTCAAAAGATAATTTACCGATTGGAATGCAAATTACCGGACCTTACCTCGAAGATTTGACATGCATTGAGATAGCAAAAATTATCAGAGATATGAGAGGCGGATTTATTAAACCGCCAAGTTTGTAAGAAATCTATTTTGGTGGGTCTGGCAGAACTCGAATCTGCGACCTCACCCTTATCAGTAGTTGTGTCGAAAGAAAAAACCCTGTAATAGAAGGGTTTGAGAGTTATCAACTAAATTATATTAACGAAACTATCAAAATTTCTCTTTTGATCTCTATTTTATTTTTCTCAGGTTTATTCAATTCAAATCTAATGATCTTTCAAGTATTTGTACTTCACCAGTCAATCAGTCTTTTAAGTTTGCTGGTTTTGTATGCTATGCAGAGTTTTAAGCTTTTTTCATACGAAATCGATTCAGATCCAACAGTCTAGATTTTCATTAAATTTATTTTTAAGGATTAGTTTCAATTAATAAATTTGGTTGTTCTTTACGTTTTTTAAGAAGAAATTCATCATATAGCTTTCCCGTTGCCTTATATGCGCGGAACCTTAGATTATCTTTGTTAATATCTATAATTTGATAGAGCTGAGTATTTTCTCCTAGCTTTTTTGCATATAAACCTTTAGTAATTTCATACATTTTTGGTCCGCTTACTGAAACAACATGGACAGTGCCGATTTCTGGATCATAAGCCTGCTGATAACCTGTTGGAATATTTTCAACTTTTTTTGCATCAATTAGACCAGTACGAGAGTAGGTATGATCGTGCCCGCTTAAAACAAGATCAACTTTAAATTCATCAAGTAATGGTTTCCATAGTTGACGCATTTCTAAATTATCTCGATCTGATGCAGGAGAATATAGTGGATGGTGAAATGTAATTATTGTCCAACGATTATCATTCTCTTCTAGAACTTTTCTAAGCCAATCTACTTGAATCTCCATTTCAATATTTGAATCAAGCGATATAAAACGAACACCTTGGTAATCCAGATAGTACAAAGTCTCTCTTAATCGTTCATCGGGAACATTCTGGATTGGAAAAGAGAATTGTGGTCTCCAATGATTGCTAACCTTTTGAATTCCATCCGGATTTTGAAGACGATCATATAGTGGAGCTTTGCCACCCAAAATTGGTTTATTTATGAGTTCTTCTTTTTTATACCCTGTAATTAATTCAATGCCCTCATCGGCATCTATTATTTCTCCAGAATCTTTAATCTTTATTGTTCCTGTTCTATTTTGAAAGTCTTCGATATCAACAATTAAGATCTCTGGATTATCATTGTTTAAAGATTCAATTTCGATATTTATAGGTTGACCATCTTTGTTTGTCCATATTCTTTTAGTTTCAGAATCTTTTTGATATTCATGATTGCCAGGGGTTGCTATAACAGGAATTGTTCCATTAACCCAATCAGGACCCTGATGCCATTCACCCCATTGTGAGTCCATATTGTGTTCATCAATTAAATCACCAGCATGTAATGTAAATGCAGCTCTTGGTGCATCACGAAAAGCTTCCCTAAAAACTCTGGACCAATGAGTTCTCACTTCATTTTGTGCGTCACCGAAATAAATAAAACTGAAGGGATCTTCTGAAGAGCTTGCAGTTTTAAAGTGATAATACTCTGTCCAATTTACTCCATCTCCAACTCTATAAGCATATAGAGTATTGGGTTGAAGATTCTTAAAAGTAACACTATGGTAATGAGCCTCATTTATATCACTCTCGAAGTAACTTGTTTCTGCTTTAAACTCATCTGGCTTAAGCGCCCTCCCATTTGCATTTGCTATAGCAAGCTGTGCAAGCCCCACTTCGATAGATGTATCAGTTCTCCATGTTACTGCTTGGGTTGTTGCAGGATCATCATTCCAAGTTAAGACTACTCTATCTGGCAGAGGTGTTGGTGCGTGTGCCATTTCGTCAGGATACTTCTCAATAGAAGAATTTGGATGAGATAGAAGAACTATCGAAAAGAAGAATGTTAAAAAATAAAAAAATCTATGCAAAACAGTGAAAATTTTACTTGAAAAAATTAATGTAAACGTGTCTAAGAAGAAACTTTTTGTATCAAAATTGAAAAAAATGGTGGGTCTGGCAGAACTCGAATCTGCGACCTCACCCTTATCAGGGGTGCGCTCTAACCAGCTGAGCTACAGACCCATTACAAATGGGACGACAATAGTACAAGAAATAGATTTAGATAGTAAGCGAAAATTTAATTTTGCTGCTTCAGTGTCGCAATCATATCAGCCATAAGTTCTGGACCAATGCCACAACAACCGCCAAAAATGGATGCGCCCTTTTCCTGCCAAACTTGACAAAAGCTTGAAAAACTTTCCTTAGTCAAATCACTTTTAAGTGTCTCGACATCATTATCCAAAGTCCAACCATCAGGAACAGAAAAAACATTGGGGTAACCCCCAATTGGTTTATCAGTAAGATTTCGCAATACATCTATACCAGATGAAATAGCATTGGGATCTGTGCAGTTGAATAAATAAGCCTCAGGATTATATTGCTCTGCAAAAACAAAAGCCTCTTCGATTGATTCCCCACTTCGCAAAACATTTTTTTTATCTTCTTTGAGGGTCCATGAAAGCCAAGTAGGAATATTTTTATTGTGCAAATCTAGAGCCTTTAAAACATTTTTGGTTTCTTGAATTGATGAAATGGTCTCACATAAAAAAATATCTACATAGGGCAAGAGCCCCTCTATTAAAGTTTTATAAATTGGTAAAGCTTTGGTTTCATCTAAAACTAAATCGGGCCTGTAACTCTCTTCTAAAGGAGGAAGCGATCCCGCGACTCTTACGTTTTCGTGTTTATCGGCAACTTCTCTTGCGAGCCTGCCAGCAATATCAATAAGTTCTGACATTTGAGTAGAAATATTTTCTTTATCCAAATAACTTGGAATAGTTGAGTAGGTATTGGTCGTTATCAAGTCTGAGCCAATGCTCACGTATTCTTCATAAAGCTTTGTAATGGCAGCGGGATCATTAAGCAAAAATTGTGCCGACCATAAGCCTGTAGATGATTTATTTGCTCGGTGAAGAAGAATGCTGCCCAAGGCTCCATCCAAAAAAGTCATCTTTTTAAAAAATACTTATTAATTTTTTGACTTATCAACCAATTTATTTGCTTCGATCCAAGGCATCATGCCTCTGAGCTCTGCACCAACTTTTTCGATAGGATGCTCTCTAGATTCTTTCCTATGAGACTCCATGACTGGTCCGCCAGCTCCGCTGTTACTTTGTCGAGCGTCTGCAACAAATTCTTCAGCAAACTCACCCGACTGAATTCGATCCAAAACTTCTTTCATAGCTTTTTTTGCGTCTTCAGTTACTACTTTAGGTCCCGAAGTATAGTCACCATATTCCGCAGTGTTGGAAATGCTATATCTCATATTAGCTAAACCACCTTCATAAATTAGGTCAACGATTAATTTAACTTCGTGGACGCATTCGAAATAAGCCATCTCTGGTGGATAACCTGCTTCGGTAAGAGTCTCGTATCCTGCTCTTATTAAAGATGTTAAACCACCACAAAGCACCGCTTGTTCACCAAACAAATCGGTTTCAGTTTCGTCCTTAAAAGTGGTCTTAATAATACCTGCGCGACCTCCACCAATAGCGCTTGCGTAAGCAATCGAATTTGCCAATGCATCACCTGATGCATCTTGTTGAATTGCTACTAAACATGGTACTCCTGCACCAATATTATATTGTCCTCTAACGGTATGGCCTGGTCCTTTTGGTGCAATCATGACAACATCCAAATCTGATCTTGGTTTGATTTGACCATAATGAATATTAAAACCGTGTGCAAAAGCAATCGTAGCCCCTTCTTTCAAATTGGGTTCAATATCTTCTGCATATGTTTTGCCCTGAAATTCATCGGGAATTAAAAACATTACCATATCTGCTTTTGCAGCTGCTTCCGCATTACTCAATACTTCAAATCCTGCCTCGGAAGCTTTTTCTGCTGACCCAGAACCATCTCTAAGCCCAAGAATTACATTCACACCAGAATCTTTTAAATTATTTGCATGGGCATGACCTTGTGAACCGTAGCCAATAACTGCGATAGTTTTTTCTTTAAGCAAATCAAGATTTGCATCTTTGTCATAATATACTTCCATAACTCTCCTTAATCGTATGATATTTTTGTTTGATCGTTTGTATTAAGAGCAACATTTCCTTTTGTCATTCCAAGCAACCCAGATCTTGTTACCTCTAAAAATTCTTCGTCTTTTAATGATGCCAATAAAGTATCTATATCCGCGGAGTCGCCCCAGATTTCAAACATTGTATGGCCATCTTGTTCATTGAGTATCTTACCCTCTAAATTATTCGCACTAGATATGATTTCCTCAACTTTATTTTGTGATGCTATCAATTTGATTATAGCTAACTCAATTGAATAGGCTTCTGCTTCGGTTAAATTTTGAACCATCACTACGTCAACTAGCTTAAATAGTTGTCTTAAAATTTGGTTAATTATTTCTGAATTCTCAGAAGTCGTCATTGTTAATCTAGATAAAGTCGGATCTTGCGTTGGCGCTACAGACAAAGAATCGATGTTATAGCCTCTTTGCGAGAAAAGACCCACTACTCTAGAAAGAGCTCCTGGTTGGTTTTCCATTAATATCGCGATATGGCTTAACATTAGAAGGTTTTGTCTTTTTTGCTGATTCTCATTTCTGACATTGAGCCCCCGGCTTCTAACATCGGATAAACATGCTCGTCTGGATCAATTAGAACGTCTAAAAAAACCAATTTATCTTTAAGTGAGAAAGCTTCCTCCATGGCAGCATTCAATTCAGAAAACTTTTCTACCTTCAAACCTACATGTCCAAAAGATTCGGCTAATTTAACAAAATCAGGAAGAGAATCTTCGTAAGAAATACTTGAATATCTACCTCCGTATTGCATATCTTGCCATTGCTTGACCATGCCCAATGCCCTATTGTTAAGATTTATAATTTTTACAGGAAGTCCATATTGACTGCAGGTAGAAAGCTCTTGAATACACATCTGAATACTTCCCTCTCCAGTAACGCAAGCGACATCTGCGTCTGGAAAAGCGAATTTAACGCCCATCGCAGAGGGCAGCCCAAATCCCATAGTTCCAAGACCTCCAGAGTTTATCCATTTTCTTGGTTCATCAAATTTGTAATATTGAGCAGCAAACATTTGGTGTTGCCCAACGTCAGAAGTTATAAATGCTTCGCCCTTTGTAACTTTATAGAGCGACTGAATTACTTGTTGCGGAAGAATAATATCTTTCTGGTTTTCTAAATTTAACATATCGTGATTCAGACCATGTTTTTCTTTCCACTCATTAATTTGATCCCACCAAGGTTTAAGATTTGTATTTGCTAATTCGGAGTTCTTAAATTCTTTACAAAGTTGCGATAACACAAGTTTCGCATCGCCTTGTAAAGCAACATCGACATTAATAATTTTATCTATAGAAGATGGATCAGAGTCTATGTGAATTTTTTTTGCTTCTAGACCAAACTTTTTTGGGTTGTTGGTGATTCTGTCATCAAATCTTGCGCCAACATTAAAAATTAGATCTGCTTCGCTCATAACCATGTTAGCTTCATAAGTGCCATGCATCCCTAACATACCAACAAATTGATTATCCGTTGCAGGGAATGCCCCTAAACCCATCAAAGTGTTTGTAACTGGGGCCCCAATCATTTTGGATAAATTCACTAACTCTTGTGAAGCGTCTGATTGAATGACGCCACCACCAGAATAAATAACTGGTTTTTTAGCTGTCTTGAGCATTTTGACTGCCTCAGATACTTCTGTTTGATCTGCTTCACCTAAAATTGGATAGGATCTTAAATAAAGATCCTTTGGAAATTTATATTCAAACTCAACTTTAGGGTCGGTCATATCCTTTGGAACGTCAATAACTACTGGTCCCGGCCTACCTGAGGAAGCAATGTGAAAAGCCTTTTTTACTATTGCTGGAATTTCTTCGGCGCTTTGTACTAAAAAACTATGCTTAACAATTGGTCTTGAAATACCAATCATGTCCGTTTCCTGAAAAGCATCAGTTCCAATTAAATGACTGGCTACTTGTCCTGAAATAACAACTAAAGGAATTGAATCCATATAAGCCGTTGCGATACCTGTAATGGCATTTGTAGCTCCTGGACCTGACGTCACTAAGGCAACACCAGTTTTACCGGTAGCTCTCGCAAATCCATCTGCTGCATGAACTGCTGCTTGCTCATGTCTAACTAAAATATGCTGGACCTTATCTTGTTGGTAAATTGCATCATAAATATGCAAAGCAGCGCCACCCGGATAACCGAAAATAATATCTATTTTTTCATCTGACAGCGCCCTAATTAGGGCTTCTCCACCAGAAGTCATATTTTTATCCATTTACAATCACAAAATAGTTGAAAACGTTACAAGGAACCGAATTTTGACACCCCTTTATCCCAAGTCAAGAGAAATTCAAGTTAAGTTTTTTAAGTTCTTTTCTAAAGTTAATATATCTTTAGACAATGGACTTTTAAAATTCAAAACCTTTTTATTGCTTGCATCTTCAAAAGATAGATTAGAAGCATGTAAAGCTTGGCGTGGAAATTTTTCAATTACTTCTCTCAGGTCAGAATTAGTTGATTTAGCAAATCTCTTTTTCCTGCCGTAAAGAACGTCGCCAATAAGAGGAAACCCGATATGACTCATGTGAACACGAATTTGATGCGTTCTTCCAGTTTCTAAATTAACTTCTAAATGTGTGTAATTTCCATATTTTTTTACAATGGAGTATTTGGTCAATGCATATTTTCCTTTATTTGTAACAGCTTGCTTTTGTCGATTGCGCGGATGTCTACCTATGGGTTCTTCAACTATTCCTGATCTGGAAACATTTCCGACTACAAAGGCCTGATAAGTTCTCTTGACCAACCTTTGTGAAATTTGCTCAGACAAGTTTTTGTAAGCATTTTGGTTTCGAGCAACAATCATTAAACCCGAGGTATCTTTATCTAATCGGTGGACAATTCCAGCTCTTGGAAGATTTTCTAACTCTGGAAATTTAAACAAAAGAGCGTTTAATAAAGTATTTTTATAGTTTCCTGCTCCCGGATGGACCACCATGCCGGCACTTTTGTTCACAACTATGAAATCTTTCGATTCATGAATAACTTCGAATGGAATATCTTGAGGTTCTGCAGAAATTATTCTTTCTTCCTTAATGAAGATTTTTATTTCCTCACCACCGGTAACTTTTTTGCTAGGCTTCATTAGAGGGTCATCGTTTACAAAGACTGAACCTGAATCTAGCCAATTTTTTAATTTAGATCTCGAAAAATCTGGAAATAACTTAGCAATTACTGAGTCTAGTCTTTGACCTGAATGATCCGAAGGAACTATTTTTATTACATAATTTTCCATTATCAAATATATAATCTCCTACATAGGATAATCTAAATTTATGAAACATTTTAAAAAACTAAATATTTTAGTTCTTGCTCTTGCTCTACTAACTTCAGTTTTTTTTACAAGCTGCGCTTCCGATCAAGAAGTTATAACCGAGGACATTGCTGAGAAAAGACTATATGATCAAGCCCAGAGAAGATTAAAAACTAAAAATTTTGTTTCAGCAATTTTGACTCTGGAAACTCTCGAAAAAAGATTTCCTTTTGGTAAGTATGCAGAACAAGCACAAATTGAGCTTGTTTACGCTTATTACAAAAGCGTAAATTATGAGCAAGCTATATTGGCAGCCGAGAGATTTATAAGCTTGCACCCAAGACACCCTAACGTTGATTATGCTTACTATATAAAAGGACTTGCTAAGTTCAACAATGATAAAGATTTATTTGCAAGCGCCCCTTTCTTAGGCGAAATGACGCATAAAAGAGAGCTCGCAGAAGCCAAAGAATCGTTTGAAGATTTAAGTGACTTCATTACTAGATTTCCAGAAAGTGAATATGCAGGAAATGCTAAACAAAGGATGATCTATTTGAGAAATTTGATTGCTAAACAAGAGATTTACGTTGCAGAGTTCTATCTGGAGAGAAAAGCTTTTGTTGCAGCTCTTACGAGAGCAGACTACGTTTTAAAGCATATGCCAAAAACTCCTCAGGTAGAAAGAGCTCTTGAAATAATGATTATTGCCTATGAAGAATTAGGACAAGACGTTTTAAAAAAAGACGTTGAGGAGGCTCTGATTACATTTAAAAAAAATCTAAATCCAAGTTAAGCAGATCATAAAAGTGTTAAACCTTATCCTAATTTCATTATTTGTTTTGCTTATTCTTTCAATATCGTATTTTTTAAGAAATGAGGAACTTGATATCAATGAATCAAGCAGTTCTTTAGTGAAGTGTTCAATTTGTTCAACTTATATTGAGATTTCGAAGGCAGAAAAAAAAGAAGAAAAATGGGTTTGCGTTAAAAAAGAATGCAATCAAACATAATTACCATTCTGATAAATTAATGGTTCTATTTTTCCTGAATGATTTAGTTTAAAAACCTCTCCAACAACTATTGAATGAGTTGAAAAGGGAATAATTTCTACGACTTTGCAAAAAATATTGGATTGTGCTTCTTTCAGAAAAACTGGATTACTTGAGATCCAAGGATCATTTTTAAATCGCTCTTCACCCTCTTCTACTCCACTGCAAGTATCCGCAATTTTTCTTTGAGAGTTTTTTAAAAGATTTAAACAAAAATTTGAGCCCTTTTGCAAAACGTTATTTATTGACGCTTCTTTATTTACTCCAACCATTACAGATGGAGGATCTAAACTTAAAGATGCTACAGAAGAGACTGTCATTGCGTGTCTTTCTTTTTCATTATCGGCAGATAAAACAAAAACAGTTTGAGATAATGTTCTCAGTATTTCTAAAAATTCTTTTTCCATGGAATCATTTAAATTAGATCAGTTATTATGTCACGAAAAAATAACTTAAATTAATTAAATGAAAACAGGAAAAGTAAGAATTATTGGAGGAAAATGGAAAGGAAAAAAAATACTTTTTAATTTAGATTCTAATTTAAGACCTACTCCAGACAGAGCAAAAGAAATGATTTTCAATTGGCTTGGTCAAGATCTTTTTGACTTTACATGTTTAGACTTATTTTCAGGAACTGGAGCGATGGGCCTAGAGTCTTTGTCCAGAGGTTCTAAAAAAGTTTTTTTTGTTGAAAAAGATATTAAAACTTTTTTAAATTTAAATAAAAATTTATCTTCATTTGATATAGATCAAAAAATAGAACTACATAATGCCGATTGTTTGGATTGGTTAAAAAAACCCTACTCCGGGGAAAAAATAGATATTATTTTTGTAGATCCTCCATTTAAAAACGGTCTCGCAGAAAAAATCTTTAAACTTTTGAAAAAAAATAACTATTTGGATAAAAAGACAATCATCTATTTGGAAACTGAAAAAAATTTAAAAATGGATTTTCTTTTGAAAGGTCAAGAAATTATTAAAGAAAAGAGTTTTGGTGGAAAATCTTACAGATTAATAAGGAACTTATTTTGATTTTTTCATAGAATCAAAAAACTCGTTATTAGTTTTATGCTTTCTTAATTTATCTATTAACCACTCGGTGGCATTTATATCTTCCATGTCATGTAAAAGTTTTCTCAAAATATTTATCCTGGCTAAATCAACCTCTTCTGTAATTAATTCTTCTCGCCTAGTTCCAGATCTTCTTATATTGATAGAAGGGAAAATTCTTTTTTCTGCAATGGCTCTGTCTAAGTGGATTTCTTGATTTCCGGTTCCTTTAAATTCTTCATAGATAACTTCATCCATTCTAGAACCGGTATCTATAAGTGCTGTAGCTATAATCGTTAAACTACCGCCGCCTTCGATATTTCTGGCCGCACCAAAAAATCTTTTTGGCTTTTCAAGAGCGTTTGCGTCCACCCCACCAGTTAATATTTTTCCAGATGAAGCCTGCGTAGAATTATAAGCTCTGCCTAAACGAGTAATCGAATCTAGTAATATTATTACGTCATTTCCTGTCTCGACTAATCTTTTAGCTTTAGCAATTGCCATTTCTGCTACTTGAACATGTCTCGAAGGAGGCTCATCAAAAGTACTAGCTATAACTTCTCCTTTGACTGTTCTAATCATGTCTGTAACTTCTTCAGGCCTTTCATCGATTAGTAAAACCATTAAAGTGCTTTCGGGGCTATTTTTTTCAATTGAATGAGCAATGCTCTGAAGCAATAAAGTTTTTCCAGCCTTAGGCGGAGAGACAATTAGCCCCCTCTGCCCTTTTCCAGTTGGTGATATTAAGTCAATAATTCTTGCTGATAAATCTTCTGTAGTTCCGTTGCCGGATTCCATAACAATTCTCTCTTCTGGAAATAATGGAGTTAAATTTTCAAAAGCAATTTTTGTTTTTGTCTTATCTGTTGCTTCAAAATTAATAAGATCTATTTTTAACAGAGCAAAGTATCTTTCTCCGTCTTTCGGAGGCCTAATCTTTCCAGATATTGAATCTCCAGTTTTCAAGCCAAAACGTCTAATTTGACTAGGAGAAACATAAATATCATCTGGTCCAGCAACATAGGATCCAGTCGGAGACCTTAAAAATCCAAACCCATCGTTTAGAATCTCTAATACCCCTTCTCCTTCTATATCCTCACCAGACTTAGAATGTTTTTTTAAGATGCTAAAAATTACGTCTTGTTTTTTAGACCTAGCAATATTTTCAATACCCATCTCTCCAGCGATAGAGAGAAGTTCGTCTATGGGTTTTGCTTTAAGTTCGCCTAAATGCATACTTTTTATATTAATTAAAATGAAGTCTGGAAATTGTTAGCGGTAAGCTAAAAAATGTATTTAAACATCTATTGAAAAACTAGTCTAGCTTAACTAGTTAAATATGTTGGCTTAAAAAATCCTCTAATTGTGTTTTTGTTAATGCGCCTATTCTTTGATCAACAGGCTCCCCGTTTTTAAATAAAACTAATGTAGGAATACTCATTACTTTTTGTTTTAAAGCAGAATCTTTATTTTGATCTACATCAACTTTACCTATAAGTAATTTCCCTTCTAAATCTTGAGCCACTTCTTCCAATATTGGAGCTACCATTTTACAAGGTCCACACCATTCAGCCCAATAATCGACTAAAATGGGAATGTCCGTATTGGAAATTTCCTGTTCAAAATTATCGTCTGTAAGCTCAATTGTTTTAGTCATTGAAATATTATGAGGCAGGAAATTTTTTTTACAAGTTAAATTGATTAATCCGTTACCGCTCCTTCGGAAGCAGATTTAACGCTTCTTGCGTACTTTGAAAGAACTCCTTTGCTAGGAATTGGTTTTGGATTAATCCAACTTTTCTTCCTTAAAGAAATTTCATCTGCAGTTAAATTTGCATCAATAGTTCCTTTTTCTGCATCAATTGTTATCTCATCTCCATTTTCTAGCAAACCTATTAGCCCCCCAGTTGCAGCTTCAGGAGTTATGTGTCCAACAACAAACCCATGGGAACCTCCCGAAAATCTACCATCAGTCAAAAAAGCAACCTTGTCGCCTAATCCCTGTCCCATAATAGCTGACGTAGGCTTTAACATTTCTCGCATACCTGGTCCTCCTACTGGACCTTCATATCTAACAACTATTACATCTCCCGATTTAATTTCTGAACCATAAATTGCCTCTAAAGTTTCTTCTTCTGAGTTGAAAACTTTTGCTTTTCCAACAAATCTCAATCCTTCTTTACCCGTTATTTTGGCCACTGCGCCCTCTTCGGCTAAATTGCCTTTTAAAATTTTCAAATGGCTATCTTTTTTGATGGGTTTATCCAAAGGCAAGATAATTTTTTGATTTTCAGGATATGGTTTAACATCTTTAAGATTCTCATAAAGAGTTTTGCCAGTGACTGTAAGACAATCTCCATGTAATAAATCAGCATCCAAAAGAGTCTTCATTAAGGGCTGAATTCCACCTATCTCATTTAATTCAGACATTAAATAATGTCCGGATGGTCTTAGATCTGCTAGTAACGGGCTTTTATTTCCTATTTTTTCAAAATCATCAATATTTAACTCAACATTGATACTTTTAGCCATCGCAATTAAATGCAAAACTGCATTAGTTGATCCTCCAAGTGCAATAATAACTCTAATAGCATTTTCGAATGCTTTTCTCGTCATTATGTCAGAGGGTTTTATGTCTTTTTCTAAAAGATTGTCGATAGCTCTACCAATACTCTTACAGTCCAATTTTTTCTCTTTTGAAATGGCATCTTGAGAGCTACTTCCTGGCAGGCTCATTCCAAGAGCCTCTATTGCAGATGCCATAGTGTTAGCAGTGTACATGCCGCCGCAAGAACCGGGACCAGGTAAGGCAGTTTTTTCAATTGCAATTAATTCTTTTTCTGAAATCTTATTACTACTGTAACTTCCAATGCCTTCCATGACTGTTACTAAGTCTGTATGATTTTTGCCAGGTTTGATTGAGCCACCGTAAACAAAGATTGAAGGTCTGTTAAGTCTTGCAAGTCCTATCAAACAACCTGGCATATTTTTATCACATCCACCAATAGCAACTACTCCATCAAATGACTGACATTCAACAACCGTTTCAATCGAATCAGCTATTACTTCTCTTGAAACTAGAGAATATCTCATTCCTAATGTTCCCATTGATATTCCATCAGAAATCGTGATCGTATTAAAAAGTACAGACTTTAAATTTTCATCGTTGATAGAACTGCATATTAATGAGGCCAGATCATTAATGTGCATGTTGCAAGGAGTAACCATTGACCAAGTTGAAGCTACGCCAACTTGTGGTTTAGAAAAATCATCATCATTGAATCCTGTTGCCCTCAGCATTGACCTAGAAGTAGCTTGGAGTGGTCCATCAACTAAAGGGGAAGAATATTTCCGTTTTTTTGACATTTTTAAAAGAATAAATTGTTATTTTAGGACTTTATCATCAGAATATTTAGTTGAGTAGATTATAAGACAATCAAATTTAAGAAAAGTTATATTCCAATGAAAAATATATTCATAGCTTTATTATTCTTAACCTTGAGCACTAATATTTCGGCTGAAAATTTTTTTCCTCGTGAAATTTTATCCTCTGAAGATTCATTTAACCTCTCAGCAAGTGTATACAAAGACGATCTAATTATCTCCATATTAATAAATGAGAAATCTTATATATACTCAGAACAATTAAGTTTAACAGATGGTCTTAATGATATTTCCTATGAGACTATAGGAGAGTTAATAGAAATTAAAGATGAATTTCTAGGAGAAAGCTTAATATATAGAAATAGTTTGGATTTACTAGTAAGAAACTTGGATAGATACATCAACAAATCCTTAATGCTCACTTACCAAGGATGTTTAGAAAAAGTTATATGTTATCCCAAAATTTCAAAAAATATTAAAATCAAAAAAGATAACAAATCAAATATTTTCTTTGAATTTCTTTAAAAAATCATTAAAATTCTCAAAATTCTTTTAAATTCGATGAAAAGTATTCTTTTGTTAAATGGACCTAATTTAAATCTCTTAGGTGATAGAGAAAAGGAAATCTATGGTTCGCTTACTTTAGAGGAAATTGAGTCAAATCTTCAAGAAATAGCTAAAGATAATTCAATTAATCTTTCTTGTTTTCAAAGCAATGCTGAACACGAATTAGTAGATGCAATTCAAAATGCAAAACAGAATAATGTTTCTTGCATATTATTTAATCCTGGAGCCTTCACGCATACAAGTGTTGCATTAAGAGACGCAATTTTAAGTGTTGATATTCCAATGATTGAAATTCATATAAGCAATATATACGGTAGAGAAAGTTTCAGAGAAAAATCATACTTTTCAGATATTGCGTTAGGAATAATTTCTGGATTTGGCGATAAAGGATATGAAGCGGCTTTAAAATTAGCAATGGAAAAAACCTAGGAGTTATTATGGATATTAGAAAAGTAAAAAAATTAATTGAGATGCTCGAAAATTCTTCTTTGAATGAAATTGTTATTAAAGAAGGCGAAGAATCAGTCAAATTAGTAAAATCTGCAGGATCTTTTCAGACCCCTCAAACGATTGCTCCCTCACCTCAGCTAGTGGCATCTCCTGCTTTAGAAAAAGAAACTAAAGAAGATATTACTGAAACAGCCGAAACCAAAGTGATAGACGGAAAAAGTATAAATTCTCCTATGGTTGGAACTTTTTACAGCTCTCCGAATCCTGGGGCTGACCCATTTGTAAAAGTCGGAGATAAAGTTTCTGAGGGTGATGTGTTGTGCATTATCGAAGCTATGAAAATGATGAATGAGGTTAAATCTGATTACAACGGAGTAATCAAGGAAATCTTAATTTCTGATGCTGAGCCAGTTGAATATGGGGAAGCTCTTTTTGTTATTGAAGAATAAATGTTCTCAAAAATTTTAATCGCTAATAGAGGCGAGATTGCCCTTAGAGTTCTTAAAGCATGTAAAGAAATGGGTATTGGTACGGTTGCAATATATTCTGAGGCCGATAAAGACTTAAAACATGTAAAAATGGCAGATGAAGCTGTATGCATTGGACCTCCAGAATCATCAAAAAGTTATCTGAACATTCCCGCAATTATAAGCGCATGCGAATTAACTAACGCAGAGGCCATTCATCCAGGAGTAGGCTTTTTAGCTGAAAACGATCATTTTGCTGAACAAGTAGTAGCAAGCGGGTATACATTCATTGGTCCAGATCCCGAATCTATAAGAATTATGGGTAATAAAATTTCAGCAAAAGAAATGGCTCTTGATGCTGGTTTGCAGTGTGTACCAGGAAGTGGAAGGGTATCTGCTACAAATAGGGAAACTTTGTTAAAAGCTAAAGAAATTGGTTATCCAGTAATGATAAAAGCAGCAGCTGGAGGAGGAGGACGAGGAATTTCAATAGTTCATGAAGAAAATGATTTAATTCCAAAAATGAGATTAACTCAACAAGAAGCCTTAAACAGTTTTGGTAGCGATGAAATATATTTGGAGAAATTTCTTGATAGTCCCCGACATATCGAGGTCCAAGTTTTGGCAGATAATTTTGGAAATGCCCTTCATTTTTACGAAAGGGATTGTTCTATTCAAAGGAAAAATCAAAAAATTGTTGAAGAAGCTCCGGCTTTAAACATTCCCGAAGAAAAAAAACAAGAGTTATTCAAGTTATGCACTGAATGCTGTAAAAAAATGAAATACAAAGGTGCTGGGACTTTTGAGTTTTTATACAAAGACGAAGAATTTTATTTCATAGAAATGAATACTAGATTACAGGTTGAACATACTGTTTCAGAAATGATTACCAATTATGATCTAGTTAAGCTTCAAATTGGAATAGCAGCTGGCGAAGAACTTAAAATTAAGCAAAAAGAAATAAGTGTTCGTGGTCATGCAATTCAATGTAGAATCAATGCAGAGCATCCAAAAACATTTATTCCGTCACCTGGAAAGATAACAGAATGGGGTAAGCCTGGAGGTATTGGTGTAAGAGTCGATTCTCATGTTTATGACGGTTGTGTTATTTCTCCTTATTATGATGCTTTGATAGCAAAAATTTGTACGCAGGGTAAAGACAGAGAAGAAGCTTTATGTCGAATGTCTTTTGCTTTGGAAGAATTTTTCGTTGAAGGAATAGATACTAATAAAGAACTACAAGAATTAATTCTAAATGAAGAGAACTTTAGAAAAGCAAATATATCTATAAACTACCTAGAAAGAGTTTTAGATATAAATTAATGAAAGAAGATTCCTACAATCCTGCCGATATAGAAAAAAAAGCACAAGCTTACTGGGAAAGAAATAAATCTTTTGAAGTTGAACCTGACAGTAAAAAAGAAAAATACTACTGCTTGAGTATGTTTCCTTATCCCTCAGGAGAATTACATATGGGACATGTAAGGAATTATACAATTGGAGATGTAATTTCTAGATATCAGAGAATGAAAGGCAAGAATGTTTTGCAACCTATGGGCTGGGACGCATTTGGTCTGCCTGCAGAAAACGCCGCCATTCAAAATAATATTTCACCAAAGAAATGGACTGAAAAAAATATCCAATTTATGAAAAAACAGCTTACTTCTCTGGGGTTTGCATATGATTGGCGAAGAGAAATCAAAACGTGTGACGAGGAATACTATAAATGGGAGCAGTGGCTTTTCTGTGAAATGTATAAAAAAGGACTAGTTATTAGAGAAAAAGCAGAAGTAAATTGGGATCCAGTAGATCAAACTGTTTTGGCAAATGAACAAGTAATTGACGGTAAAGGTTGGAGATCAGGAGCTGATGTCGAAAAAAAGATCATTGATCAGTGGGCTTTTAAAATAAGCGACTATGCAGAAGAGCTTCTCTCTGAACTCGATTCCTTAAAAGATTGGCCTGAGCAAGTAAAAACGATGCAAAAAAATTGGATAGGTAAATCAATCGGTATGGAATTTACTTTTAATCTTTCAAATAAAGAACAAATAGAAGTTTTTACGACTCGACCAGATACCATCATGGGAGTTTCTTTTCTGGCACTTTCTCTTGCACATCCAATTGTTACTAATTTAGCCAAGAAAGATAAAACTCTTGAAGAATGGTTAAAAAATAATTCTAAGGGAACTACATCTGAAGCAGAAAGAATATCTGAGGAGAAAAAAGGATATAAATTAGATATTAAAGCTATGCATCCCATTTCAAAAGAAGAAATAGAAGTTTGGGTTGCTAATTTTGTCTTGATGGATTACGGATCTGGTGCATTAATGGCTGTTCCTGGTCACGATCAAAGAGATTTTGAATTTGCTAAAAAATATAATATCAAAATAAAACAAGTTATTGACACTGGTGATGGAAAACTTGAACTTGATAAAGCTCAAGTAGAAAAAGGCGTACTCATTAATTCGGGAAATGAACTTGATGGCCTTAATTTTGAAGAAGCCTTTGAAAAAATTTCTAAACTGGCCAAAGATAATAATTTTGGGTCTGAAAAAGTAAATTACCGACTTAAAAATTGGGGCATTTCAAGACAAAGAAAATGGGGTGCGCCTATTCCAATGATGATAAATAAGAAAAACTCTGCCGATGTAATTCCGTTCTCAGATCTAAGTCAAGAAGAAATTGATTCTAAGGTTTTAGCAAAAAACGGAAACGAATATATTAAAGAATCTGATACATTCGACACTTTCCTTGAATCTTCATGGTATTTTGCAAAATTTGCTTCTCACAAATCATCGGAATCAATTTTTGATGAAGAGGTTGATTATTGGTTGCCAGTAGATCAATACATTGGAGGAATAGAACATGCTATTTTGCATTTGTTATATTCAAGGTTTTTTTCCAAAGCATTGAATGACTTAGGTTTGGTAAAATTTAGAGAGCCCTTTAATAAGCTATTATGTCAAGGCATGGTGCTTAAGGATGGAAATAAAATGTCAAAATCTAAAGGCAATACTGTGAATCCGCAAGAGCTTATTGATAGTTACGGAGCCGATACAGTAAGACTTTTTTCAATGTTTGCGTCTCCGCCAGAACAATCTTTAGAGTGGTCTAATGATGGAGTAAAAGGATCTTTTAAATTTTTAAATAAGCTATGGAAACTTACATCTATTTTAAAAAAACAAAAAAATCTTTCTACAAATTCCACATTTGATCTTAAGCCGCTAGAAATAAAATTAAATCAAACTATTAAAAAAGTAACTGATGATTTCGAACGAAGGAATTCATTCAATACAGCTATTGCAGCAATAATGGAACTATTGAATGCAATACCAAAAGAGTTTGAAAAAGGTGAAATTTCTGAGGAAGAAAGAAAACTATTTAAAAAAATAATTGATTCATCTCTTCTAATGCTTAGCCCCATAACTCCGCATATAACTCATGAACTTTGGAATGTTTTACAAAATGGAAAAGAAATTTATAGTGAGGCATGGCCTGTTTTTGATTCTAATTTATTAGAAGAAAAGAGTTATAAATTAATAGTTCAAGTAAATGGAAAATTGAGGGGGTCACTAGAATTAGATGAAGAGAAGTCTGAAAAAGAGGTTATTATGCTTTCCAAAGAATTAGAAAATGTTAAACGGTTTATCATTGATAAAGAAATAAAAAAAACCATTTTCATAGAAAAAAAACTTATCAATTTTGTCGTTCAATAAGTGAAATTTTTAATTGTTTTGATCTCCTTCATCCTGTTTTCTTGCGGATTTTCTCCTATAGATTCTTCTAAAAGAAAGCCTTTTGAAGTTTTTATTTCTTATGACGATACTTTATTAAATAACCAGTTTGTAAATGAAATGAGAAAGAAAGGCAGCTTTTTAAACTTTCAATTTTCAAATTCAAAAGATGCTGATCTAAATATTAGAATACTTGAACACACAATAACAAAATATACTGGGGCTAAAGATAGAAATTTCTTTGCCGCTACAGGGACTATAGATTATGAAATTTCTATGCAGATTAGTAAATTAGGCAAAAGTGAAGAATTTAACTTCCGTTCTTCGGAAATTTTTCCATATGATACAAATAAAATATTATCTAACGAAAAAAAAATGGAAGATCTTCAAGTAATGTTCTTTTTTGAAGCTCAAAATCAACTCAAAAATTTTCTCTACTTGTATTTCTATGATTAAAAAAAATATATTTCTTATTCATGGTCCGGAAGATTTTCTTATAGAGCTTGAAAGAAATAGGTTAATCTTTGAATTAAAGAAAAATGGATATGAAGAAAGAAAAATTTTTTTTTCTAAAACTTCTTTTTCTTATGAAGAATTAATGACAGAACAAATGAGTGACTTGTTTTCTTCGAAAAAAATAATCGATCTCAGGTTAGAAAATTCTCCATCTAAAAGCGAAGGAGAATTATTAGAAGAATTTTGTAAAAACCTATCAGAAACAATCAGCTTAGTTATTTCTATACTTGGAATAGAGAGAATTAAAACCAGAGCATGGTTTAAAAAACTTTTAAATTATAGTGAGGAAATAGAGGTTCAAAAAGTATGGCCTAACCAAAAAAAATCTTGGTTAAAGAATCTCTCAAAAAGATTTAACATCTCTATTTCTGAAGAGCAAATTGATCTAATTATTGAAAAAACTCAAGGAAATTTAGTTTCTTCTTATCAAGAATTAAAAATGATTAAAATCTTAAACAATAATTCTGAAAGTGATTTTATTTCGGAAAACTCAAATTTTGATATTTTTAATTTATCTAATTCCATCTTGAAAGGAGATCTTGAAGAATCTTTAAAAATACTTGAACATCTTAAACTTCAAAGAGGTTCTGAAGCTTTAATTATTTGGGGTCTTTTTAGAGAAATTGAGAGGATTTCCTTTTTGAAAGAAGATTCAACCTCTAAGTTTAGTGGACCATATGATTACCTAGATAATCTAAAAACAAAGACAAATAAATTAAACGTAAATCAAATTATTTATTTCAAAAAAAAGATTGCTTCCTTGGATATGAATTTTAAAAAGGGGAATGATAATTTTTGGAAAAGTGCTGAAAGAATAATCATTGAATTTATTAAGCCAGAGTTTCTTGGATAAATTTTTCTTGAACTTCCTTGAAGATCATATCTTCTCGAAAGACTTTGATTTGATCAATTTCAGAAACTAAAAGAATTCCTTTAGTAGTATTCGTAATCCAAACTTCATCTGCATTCTTCAAATCTTCAACGCTAATTCTAGATTCAGCTAAAGGAATATTTAATTTTTTAACAATATCAATAATTACTGATCTTGTAACTCCTGGAAGAATATTATTTTGTAAAGAAGGGGTTAATACTTTCTTGTTCTTTACGCAAAATACGTTACTTACAGCGCCCTCAGTTATATAGCCATTATCATGAAGAATGATTTCATCAAGATTTTCTTGATTCCCCTGAATTTTATAAAGCACGTTTGCCAAAAGAGAAGTAGACTTTATATTACTTTTCCCCCAACGGAAGTCCTCTCTTAAACTTATTTTTACTTTATCTGAATTATGGTTTGGTAAATTTTTCAAAGGAAATGAACAAATAAATACGGTCGATTCAGATTTAATATCTGGTACATGGTTTCTAATTTCTTCGTATCCTCTCGAGATTTGCAAATAAATAATTTGATTACTCAAATCATTCTTTTGAATTACTAATTCAATAATGTTTTTTAGTTCTTGACGAGAAATATTAACGGTTAACTTTATCTCTTTTAAATTAATATAAAATCTATCGAGATGCTCTTCAATTCTAAAAGCTTTTTTATCATAAGCAGCAAAAACTTCGTAAATTGAATCGCCAAAAAGAAATCCTCGATCTAAGGGAGAAATTTTTGCATCTTTTAAATTTAAAAATTCTCCATTTAAATAGCAGACAGACATTTATTGAACTTCATCTTGCATGAAAAAAGAATATACATAAAAAGCTAATGATTCTAGATACGGCCATATGAATCCTTCTGTATTAATTTTTTCAAGAGCAACTAAATCAAAAGAAGAGTTAACTTCATTATTTATAGAAATATCCAGCCTATCAATAACATCTCCTTTTTCAATTGGGGCGGTTATTCCAAGATTTTTAGAAATAATCATTTCTATATTTTTAAATTGAGGCTTTGTGAGTGTCAAATAAATATCTTCTCTTGGGCCAATAGATAATTTGTCTTTTGATCCTGCCCAAACGTCAACAGTTGAAACTTCCTGAGACTTTGATAAAACTTTTTTGGTTTTAAAAAACCTAAAACCATAATCTAATAACCGTCTGCTATCTTGTAATCTTGTTTTCTCAGACGTGCTGTTTAAAGTTACAGCAATAAGTCTCATCTCATCTCTTTTTGCCGAAGCAACTAAGCAATAACCTGATGCATTTGTATGTCCGGTTTTTATTCCATCAATTGAGTCATCTTGCCATAAAAGACTATTTCTATTTAATTGCCTGATATTATTGAATGTATATTCCTTCTCTTTAAATAAAGCATAGTTATCAGGAAAATCTTCTATCAATCTTATGCTAAGTTTTGCAATATCATTGGCTGTAGAATAATGGTTGATATCTGGAAGTCCTGTTGGGTTTACGAAATTCGTATTTTCTAAACCTAATTGCTCAGCATAATTATTCATTAGATCTGCAAATGCAGATTGTGAACCAGCTATTTTTTCTGCTAATGCACAACTAGCATCATTTCCAGACTGGATAATAACTCCTTTAAGTAATTCTGAAATAGATACTTCAGTGCCTTCTTTTATAAACATTCGTGATCCTTCCATACGCCAACATTCTTCACTTATGTCTACCATGGTATCTTCCGTTAAAAATCCTTTAGAAATTTGATCAGCTACTACATAAGAGGTCATAATTTTAGTGATGCTAGCAAGACCAGTAGATTGATTTGGCTCACTTGATGTTATGACTGTTTTTGTTTTTGCATCAATAAGTAAGAAACTTGTTGCAGAAACNTCCGGAGGATTAGGTATTAAAGTTTGAGAAAAAATATTATGAGCCATTAAAAGAGAAATCAGAGTTATTTTTTTCATATTTAGTTTCCTATTTTTGCAATTTGTTCACTTAAAAGAAAAACAGTCATAGCGTATTTGCTACTAGGATTATATCTTGTTATTGCGTAAAGGTTTTTATCTCCAAGCCAAAACTCGTCTTTTGAATCGTCATTTGGAAATAATGAAATTTGTATATATTTGTCATTAAAATCAAGATTTTCTTTTGCTTTGATGTCTAAATCTTTGTATGACCTTAGCTTGAAAGACGATTTTATGGATTTGTTTCTTTTTTTTGGATCTGCTTCGACAGCAATGAATCCGCTTCTTTCCCAACCATGTTTATTTCCTTTGGTAGAACTCAGGAAATTAGCAACGCTTCCAATTGCATCTGCTGGATTGCTCAGGATATCTTTTTTGCCATCGCCATCAAAGTCTACTGCCAACCTTCGATAATTATCAGGCATAAATTGAGCAAAACCCATAGCTCCAGCATAAGAACCCTTAATGATGAGAGGATCGAAGTTTTCTTCTCTAGTTAATAAAAAAAACTCTTCTAACTGAGTTTTAAAAAAGTTTCTTCTTCTTGGGTAATCAAATGCAGCAGTAGTTAACGCATCAATTACTCTCGTATTTCCCTTGTAACCGCCATAATTAGTTTCCAGCCCAATTATCGCTGCAATTACTTCTCGAGGAACTCCGAACTCCTCTTCTGCTTTTATAAACCATTTTTTATATGCCTTAATGAATCTTATTCCATTTTGAACTCTGGTAATTGAAACCCTTTTTTTATATTCATCCCAAGATGTTACTTTTTCAGAAGGGTTATTCATTAAATCTATAATGTTTTGCTGCTTACTTGCTTGAGATAGAGTTTTAGAAATAAAATCTTTGGAAAAGCCATGTTCAACGTGCATGAAATCTATAAAATCCTGAACATCATCTCTATCGAGGTAATTTGAAAAAGATAAATGACTAAAAAATAAAATCGCATATAAATAAAATAAAATTTTCATCTAAACCTCTTTTCTTAGCGACAAAATAATTCCAATAGTTAATAGATTTACTATCAATGCAGTTCCTCCCTGACTTAAAAATGGTAATGGCATCCCAACAACTGGGAGTAAACCAATTACCATAGAAATATTAATAGAAATATACGCTAAAAGGATTATTGATAAAGTCCCTGAAACTATTTTTGCAAATTTATTTGAGCTGTAAAATGAAACCATCAATAACCGATAAATTAAAATTCCATAAATAAAAAAGAGAATGCTGATGCCTAGTAAACCAAACTCTTCTGCAATAACAGAAAAAATAAAATCTGAATGACTTTCCGGTATGAAATTTAATTGGCTTTGAGAGCCATTTAAAAAACCCTTACCAAATAACCCGCCTGAGCCGACAGCTATTTTTGACTGAACTATATTCCACCCTGCTCCGTAAACATCAGCTTCTGGGTTGAATAAGGTCAAAATTCTTTGTTTTTGATAATCGTATAAACTTATCCAAATTAAAGGTAAAGAAAGTGTTACCAAAAATCCTCCAAAAAAAATATAAATCCAGGGGAACCCTGAAATAATTACTGGCAATAAGCCCGCCAATAAAATTATTATAGAGGTTCCTAAATCAGGTTGAATAGCAACCAAGTAAAAACAAATTAAAGTAACAAAAATTACAAACCACATATCTTTCATTTTTGTCTTTAAATTTTTAGTTAAAAAGGAGGCAGCAGAAATTGGTAGGATAAATCTCATTAGCTCTGAAGGCTGAAATGTAAAAAGGCCTAAATCTATCCATCTGTTAGTTTTAGAGTTTTCTGATGGAAAAAGTAAAACAATTATTAGAAGAAAAAAAGCAGGCCAAAAACTATGCAAATAAAAGACTTCCATTTTTCTAAAATTTGAAAATGCTAACAGTAACATTCCTAAAAGCCCTAAAAAAAAGTAAGTGCCCTGTCTAATGGTCATCTCCAGCGAATTACTTGAACTGTAAATCATTGCTAATCCAAAGGAACAAAGGAAAATTACACTAAATAAAATCCAATAATCAAATTGAGGGGTATTATTACTACTCTTGTCAATTTTTAAATTTACAGAAAAACTTAATGGGTTATTTTTCATTTTTTGAATACAAATTTATTGCTTTTCTAACTAAAGGTGCAGCTACAGTGCTTCCCGATTCGCCGTTTTCAATTATTGCAACAACAACTAATTTTGGGTCTTCAACTGGTCCGTATCCAACAAATAACGCATGATCTCTTAATGACTCATCTTCTCTTAAGAATTTATACTCTGTCTCTCCAATACTCTTTACTTGTGCAGTGCCAGTTTTTCCTGCGATTCTTATATTCCTATCATAGATGTTGTTAGCCGTTCCATTTGATGCCTCCACAACTCCTAACAGGGCTTCTTCTATTCTTTTCCAATTTTGATTGTCACTTAAAGATATATTTAAATTTGAGACTTTCTCTGTAGAAACGCCTCCAATCTTTTCAATAATTCTAGGTTTTACTATTTCTCCTCTATTTGCCAAGGTTGCATAGGCTAAGGCTATTTGTATAGGAGTTGCCGTAATATATCCTTGCCCAATTCCCATGTTGATAGTGTCTCCCTTAAACCATGCTTCACCGATATATCCCAACTTCCATTTCCTTGATGGTAAAATTCCTTTAGCTTCATTTTCTGTCAATCCGCTTTGCTTTCCATAACCAAATTTCTCTAAAAATGGAGAAAGATTGTTTATCGTTAAGTCATACGCTAAAGCATAGAAATAAACATCTGATGATTCAATAATCGCTTTTTTCATGTCGACGTTTCCATGTCCGCCCTCTTTCCAACCTTTATAAGGCCTATCATCTCCTTCAACGTAGTACTCCCCAGAATCAACTATTCTTTTTTCCCAAGAAATTGTTTCAGCTTCCAAGGCAGCCATTCCTACAAAGGGTTTTAACGTTGATGCTGGGGGATACTGTCCGGACAAAGCTCTATTAAAAAGAGGGCTATCTTTATCAGCTAATAAACTCTTTACTTCCTCATAATCATTAATTGAATTAAGTAAGTTGGGATCATAAGTTGGAGAGCTTATTAGAGCTCTAATTAATCCTGTTCTAGGCTCAATAGCTACTAGAGCTCCTTTTCTGCCTTTAAAATCTGAAAAAAGTTTTTTTTGAAGATCTAAATCAATCGAAAGTTTTAAATCTTTTCCTTTTAAAGGGGGTTCTATCGAAATATTTCTAATTAACTTGCCATATGAGTCTCTTTCCTGAATTCTATAACCCATATTTCCGCGGAGAATAGAATCAAAATCTTTTTCAACACCGGTCTTTCCAATTTTCAAGCTTTTGAATTTTGTTAATTCCGGATTATTAAAAATATCTTCTCTTGAAATATTTCCTACATACCCAATAACTGGAGCCATTATGTCCTTGTGGATCACATTTCTCGAAAATGAAGAGACAATTTCAGCTCCTTTAATTTTTTTTAGATTTACGCTAAGTTTTGCAATTTGTTGTTCATTCAAATCCTTGATCAAGATATAAGGTTCTTGAGAACTTTTGCCTGTCGCTCTGACATAAAAATCACTTTCAATTTTTTCAAAATTCAGATCAAGCAAATCAGAAATTTGCTTTAAGAAAACTCTTGGGTTTTCTATAAAACTAGGATTAATTTCTAAATCCTGTTGGATATTATTTTCAACCAGCAGAGTATTTTTTGTATCAAAAATAAATCCTCTTTGGGGGGCTATTTTTGATTGGTACAATCTATTTGAATCAGACTGAGTTTTGTAAATGTTGGAGTTAAAATATGAAAGATTTAATATCTGCAAAAAAGCAAAAAAAAGCAAAATTAAAAAAGGACTTAAGAAAACTATGATTCTATAAGTCTCAATTGAATCTTTTTTATTTTCGAAAATAGACATCACAAATTAGGATCCCACAGACTTTCTAGATCGTATAGTTCTCTTGCAGAGGAAGACATAATATTCAAAACAACTTCGCCTAAATCTATCAAAACCCAATCTTTGGAACCCCTACCCTCGTATCCATAAACCTTAATTTGATTCGTTTTTAATACCTCAGTAATTTTTTTAGAAATTGCAGTTATGTGCGGTTTAGAAGTGCCAGTCGTTATAATAAGTTGATCTGTAAAGGCATCGATCTGAGAAAGGTCTAAAATTTTAGTGTCGATAGCTTTTAATTCTTCTAAATTCTTTTTTATAAGATTGTTTAATTTTTTATCCATTTAGTTTTTATAAAGGGAATTTTTTTTAATGTACTCGTAAACATCTCCATCTAAGGTATCTTCATTAAAATCTGAATTGTTGATTGTCTTTCTAATCTCGCTAGAGGAGATATCAAGCATAGAAGTTTCCACAAAATTAATTTTTCCATGGCCACTTAAAAAATCAGAGCTAGAAGAAACAATATTTTTTTTAAATTCGTCTAAATAGCCCTCTAAAAAATCACAATTTGGTCTGCTAATTACAATCAAAGAAGATAGATTTAGTATCTCGCCCCAATTTTTCCAGCTTTTGAAAGAGGCAAAAGCGTCATTTCCTAAAATTAAACTGAAGTGTTGTTTATTTTCATATTCACTATGATATTCCCTCAAAGTTTCTATAGTGAATGAGATTCCCTCTTTCAAAGTTTCCCGATTATCTATGTGCACGTCTTTCATATCTTTAAAAGCAATATTTAGCATTTCAATTCTTTTTTCTGAATCAATAAAATGTGAATCTTTGAAGACTGGATTCCCCGATGGTACGAGAAATATTTTCTCAAAATCAAATATATTTTGAATATCTAAAACTAGTTTGGTATGTCCAATGTGAACGGGATCAAAAGCTCCTCCGAATATTCCTATGGTTTTAGACATTTAAATATTATTTTCTTAATTGACCAGAACCTTCAACTATAAATTTTTGACTTGTAAGACCTTCTAAACCAACTGGTCCCCTGGCATGAAGTTTATCTGTCGATATGCCTACTTCTGCCCCTAAGCCGTACTCAAAACCATCGGCAAAACAAGTAGGTAAATTATGCATCACGGAACTAGAATCTATATTGGTCAAAAATATTTTTTTTGCAGCGTCATTTTCGGTAACTATGCAATCCGTGTGCCCAGAACCAAAATAATTTATATGATTTATAGCTTCAGCAATATCTTCTACTATCTTGATAGACAGGATCGGTTCAAGATATTCAGTTTTCCAATCTTCTTCGGTTGCTTTGGTTATATTTATGATTTCATTAGTCTTTTCACACCCTCTTAATTCAACTTCATTTTTTTTAAACTCATCTGAGATTAGTGGCAAAAATTCATTTGCTATGGATTTGGCTACTAAAAGAGTTTCCATTGCTCCGCAAATCCCGTATCTATAAACTTTGGCATTCAGAGAAATATCAATAGCCTTTTTTAAGTCAGCGTCTTCATCAATGAATACGTGACATAATCCTTCATAATGTTTTAAAACAGGAACCATTGAATCCTCAGCTATCACTTTGATCAAACTTTTTCCGCCTCTTGGAATTATCAAATCTACTTGGTTTTCGGATTTTATTAATTGAGTTACTAACTCTCTATCTTGATTTTTTAGCAACTGTATTGCTTTACTCGGCAAATCAACGGCAACAAGTCCATCAATCATACATTTTTCAATTGCCTGATTGGTCTCAGATGCTTCTGATCCGCCTCTCAAAATACATGCATTTCCTGATTTTAAACATAGTGCTGATGCATCGGCAGTAACATTTGGTCTAGATTCATAAATTATTCCAATTACTCCTAGAGGAACTCTCATTTTGCTGACTAAAAAGCCTGAAGGAGATTTAGATTTATCTGTCATTTCTCCAACAGGATCATCTAAATCTATAACTTTTTTTAATCCGGAAATCATTGAGTCTATTCTTTTATCATCCAGCTTTAATCTATCAATAAAACTGTCTTGCAAGTTTAAAGTACTCGCTGCCTCCATATCTTTTTCGTTAGCAGCTTTTAGAGTTTCTCTATTAGAATCGATGCTTTCTGCAGCTTTTTTTAAACATTCATCTTTTTGTTCTTTAGAAGCACTTCTAAGTTCTTCTTTTGTGTCCTGAGCACTATCTAAAATTGCATTCAAATCAGAAATATTATTTTTATCTTTCATGTAAGGTATTATTGCAACTATTATAAATCTTAGAAACAAAATTTAATGTTCGAGTTCGGTTCTATATTAGAATTTTTACAAGAAAATCCAAATTGGATCAATTTAATGATGTTTCTTTTGGTATTTGTAGAATCTTTAATCATTCTAGGTCTTTTTACGCCAGCAACTCTTATTATTCCAGGCATAGGTGCACTTGCAGCATCAATCAACATAAATCCTGTTGTAATAGTCTTTTGGGCTTCTTTAGGAATGATAATGGGCGACACAATAAGTTTTTTAATTGGAAAACTTATTGGCAACAAAGTAGAAGATTGGATTCCTGAAAAGTATCATCACTATATTTTTCAAGCAAGGAAATTTATGAAGAAAAGAGGAATGTTGAGTGTAGCTCTGGGTAGATTTGCCGGTCCTTTGAGATGTACCGTTCCTTTTATAGCGGGTTCATTGGGCATGAAATCAAAATATTTTTTCCCAATAGAAGTTTTGGCCTCTCCTGCTTGGGCAAGTCTTTATGTGTTAACGGGTTATTTTTTAGGTGTTGTTTTCGTTGAGTACTTTACCTATGTATTAATAGCAATAATAATAATTGCATCTTTGTACACTTTTTATAAAGACCCTTTAAAATCTAGAAATTAATTTATCCCGACACGCCCCTATCTTTTCCTTCCCAATAAGGAGCTCTCAGCTCTCTTCTTAAGACCTTTCCAGATGGATTTCTTGGAAGCATTTCGATGAATTCAACTGACTTTGGACATTTATAGGATGCTATCTTAGATTTCGTGTAAGAAATAATGTCCTCTGAATTTAAAGTACTTCCTTCAGATAAAACGACAAAGGCTTTTGTAGATTCTCCCCATTTATCATCTGGTACTCCAACTACGGCTGCATCTAGAATTTCTTCATTGCTCATCAAAGCATTTTCAACTTCAGCAGGATAAATATTTTCTCCGCCCGAAACAATCATATCTTTGACCCTATCGTGAATATATAAAAACCCCTCTTCNTCCAAAAACCCAGCATCTCCGGAATAAAACCATCCATCTTGGATAGACTTTTCAGTTGCTTCTAGATTGTTCCAATATCCTTTCATATTTAAATCTGATTTTGTAATAATTTCACCCACCTCACCTTGATCAACTTCGTTTCCAGCTTCGTCAATTACCTTAATCTCAACCCCAGGCAAAGCCTTACCACAAGACCTTAATTTGTTTCTTTTTGGATCATGATCCTCGGATATCAAGCAAGTAATAGCTCCAGAAGTTTCTGTTAATCCATAAACTTGATAAAACCCACAATTCATTAAATTGATTGCATTTACCACTGTATCTTCTGCAATAGGCGAAGCTCCATAAACAACTACTTTCAAAGAACTAAAATCAGTTTTTTCTGCGTTTGGATGCTGAAGCAAAAAAAGTATTACAGCTGGTACCCACAAAGTAAGTTCTATTCTCTCTTTTTCAACTAAATCGAGAATCAAACCTGGATCTACTTCTGGAATTATTAAATTGTTGCAACCCTGTAATAGCCCCCATATTCCAAAATTTGTTCCAGCAACATGATACACAGGCATACAAACCATGGCTTTCGAACCTGAAGGGAAAGGGATAACTCCAATGGTATTGTCGGTAGCAGCGTAGAAGTTTTTATTTGTTAATTGCACACCTTTGGGATGACCGGTTGTACCTGAAGTGTAAAGCTGAATTACGTCGTCATCTTCATCTGATGTTAGTTGGGGGTCAATGTCATCGTTGTTATCTTTCCACAGAGAATAAGTCATCCAATTTTTGTTTTCTCCTTCAAGACAAATGATCTGCTTAACAAACGTTAATTTATTTTCAATTTCTTCTATTATTTCGAAGAAATCAGAACTTACGAATAAAATTTCGCTTTTTGAATCTTCTAGTACATAAGCAACTTCTTCTGCAGCGAGTCTCCAATTTACCCCAACTACTACAGCTTTTGATTTAAGAGCACCATAAAAAATCTCAAAAAAATAATCTGTATTTTTTGCTAAGTATGCAACTCTGGAATTTGGTTTTATTTCAAAGCTCAGTAAACCTTGAGCTACACGATTCGCGTTTGAATCAAATTGCGCATACGTTTGCTGTCTGTCTAAAAACTTTATTGCTGTTTCGCTAGCAGATTCTTTGCATCGCCATCTCAAGCTTTCTGCTAAAGAGTCTTGTAATTTAATATCCATTATTCTCTCCCATATCTAATCTTTGCCTGATGAACCAAATCCCTTGGTTCCTCTTTCTGTTTCTTCAAATTTATCTACAATTTTGAAAATCGGTGAAGCCACTTCAACGAACATCATCTGAGCAATTCTATCTCCTCTGTTTATTGTAAAAGAATTATTAGATCTATTCCAAAGTGAGATCATTATTTCTCCCTGATAATCTGAATCAATCAATCCAATTAAATTTCCCAAAACAATACCATTTTTATGACCTAGCCCTGATCTGGGTAAAATGAAAGCCGCATAATCAGGATTACCTATGTAAATAGAGAATCCAGTAGAAAATAAATATGTTTCATTTGGTTCTATAGTTTTTGACTCGCCTATATTTGTTCTCAAATCTAGCGCAGCAGACCCTTCCGTATTAAATTTTGGTAAAGGTATATCATCGCCCAAATTTTTATCAATAATCTTGATCTGAACATTAATTTTATTGATCTTTTCTGANGTTTTTTCTGACTTTAAAAAATTAGAAATAAGATTTGGCAAAATAAAGCCGATAATCCTTGTAAATATCCACCTGAGCATCTAAAGATATTTTGCTATAAATTCAATAATACTTCTTGATAATTTCTTTTTTGAAATTTTTTCAATCTTTTTTTCAATTTTTTTAGTAATTAAATAAACTTCGTTTTCATCCGAGTCAAAACCAATCGAAGAGTCAGAAACATCATTTGCAATAATTAAATCCAATTTTTTTTCATTTAGCTTTTTTTTAGCATTTTTTACGACATCTTGAGTTTCAGCAGCAAAACCTATTACCTTCAAGTCCTCTTTTTTTAAAGAAATAGATTTTAAAATATCTTTATTTTCAATTAGTTCCATGCTCAGATTATTTGATTTCTTCTCTTTTTTTATTTTCTGATTTTCAATTTTTTCAGGTCTAAAATCAGCAACTGCAGCAGTCGAAATAAAAAAATCAAAATTGTTGACGATTTTATTAACTTCATTGAACATTTCATCTGCAGATTCAACATTTATTCTTTTTATTTCATCGGGTGTTTTTAAACTTACTGGACCACTAATTAAACTAACTAGACCTCCCTCATCTCTTGCAGCTTCAGCGATTGAAAAGCCCATTTTCCCTGAGCTTCTATTAGATATGTATCTAACAGGATCAATTTTTTCACGTGTCGGACCTGCTGTAATTAGTATTTTTTTGCCTGCCAATAAGCCTTCAGAAAAGTTTGTGGCTACTTCACTGACAATTTCTTGAGGTTCTGACATTCTGCCATACCCTTCATCGCCACAAGCTTGTTCACCAGAATTGGGTCCAATAGAAATAAAATTATTTTTCTTCAAAATTTGGTAATTCTTTTGTGTTCTTGAATCAGCCCACATGGCTTGATTCATAGCAGGTGCAAAATATATTTTACATTCTGCCGCTAAACAAACTGCAGTCATTAAATCGTCTCCCTTGCCAGCAGCCAATCGTGAAATTGAATTAGCAGAACATGGCGCAATGAGAATCGCGTCACTCCATTTTGCTAATTCTATATGACCCATTGCAGCCTCAGCNTCTGTGTCTAAAAGATCAACATGAACTTGATTTCCAGATAAAGCTTGCATGGTAAGAGGCGTAATAAACTCTTGCGCAGCTTTTGTCATTAAAACCCTTACATTAGATCCAGATGATTTAAATAATCTTATGATCTCTGCAGCTTTATAAGCAGCAATTCCTCCGGTTACGCATAAAAGTATGTGTTTGTTAGCCAATTGTTTCATTTAGATCCAAATTATACTCTAGATAGGTTTNAAAGAAGTTTAGATTCTGGTATAAAACAACATCTTTTAGGGGTTTTTATGAGCAAACAATGTCAAGTAACAGGTAAAATTCCAATGTCAGGAAACAATGTTTCCAAGGCAGTTAATAAAACTCGTAGAAGATTTATGCCTAATCTTCACAAACATAGATTTTGGGTAGAATCTGAAAATCGCTATGTAACACTGAACATTTCAACAAAAGGCCTTAGGATTATAGATAAAAAAGGTATTGACCAAGTATTGGAAGATATAAGAGCTAGAGGAGAAAAAATATGAGAGAGAAAATTAAATTAGTATCTTCGGCAGGAACTGGTCATTTTTATACTACCGACAAAAATAAAAGTAGTACGCCTGATAAAATTGAAATCAAAAAATTTGATCCCAAAATAAAGAAACACGTCCTCTACAAAGAAGAAAAAATTAAATAAAGTGTCTGGCATTTATCTTGCCTCGAAATCTCCACGACGTAGTGAGATTTTGAAATTGTTAGAAGTTGAATTTGAAGTTCTGAATTATCCTCACGAAGAGTCTGTTCCGTTTGAAACTGAATCAGCTTATGACTTTGNAGAAAGAAATACAAAAGAAAAGTCATTATCTGCATTTGCTTACCTTCAAGAAAATCAAAAAAAAATCCTCCCTGTTTTAACTGCAGATACAATTGTAAGTTTAGGTGGCAAAATTTTAGGGAAGCCAGAAAACAAAGATCATGCTATTTCTATGCTTTTGGAACTTTCTGGACAGTCTCACGAAGTTATTTCCTGTGTTTCNCTAGGAATTTTAGATATATCTAAAATTGATACTGTTAATTTCAATATGAATATTGTGGAGACTACAGTTTTTATGAAAACAATCACAGCATATGAATGTTCAAAATATTGGGACACAGGAGAACCTAAAGACAAAGCAGGGAGTTATGGCATTCAAGGATTTGGCGCAACCTTTGTAGAAAAAATAATTGGCAGCCATTCAAATGTAGTGGGCTTGCCAATTTTTGAAACCTGCAAAATTCTAGAAGACTCAAAAATAAATTATTGGCTTTCTAAATAATTAAAAAAGATTCTTATTGATTGCTATAAAATCAATTGATGAAATTAATTAGTTACATCAGTTCTTTAATTTTAGGCGCATCATTAGTTTTAGTTTTTGAACCTTTTAATTTCTGGTTTTTAACCTTTTTTATTCCTCTTNCTTTTTATTTTTTAATTAGAGAAAAAGATATTAAGAATTCTTTTAGCCTTAGTTGGTTTTTTGGATTTGGTTTATGGCTGTTTGGGATTTTATGGATAGAAAATAGTATTTATTTTTATGGGGGAGCGAATAAATTTTTATCTTACTTTTTAGTAATTTGTCTGTCTGCTTTCTTAGCTTTATTAAACAGCCTTTTTTTTGTGATATTTACTTATTGCAAAACAAAAACTAATTTTGATATTTTATTTTTATTTCCTGCAGTTTGGGTTGGCTCGGAATGGCTGAGAGAATTTATATTTTCTGGGTTTCCCTGGTTTTATCTAGGCTATACAAGCTTGGATAATTTTATTTTTTCTGGTTTTATTCCAATATTTGGAGTTTTTGGAATGAGTTTTATTTTAATATTCTTTCCAGCTCTCACTTTTCTAATGTTTAAAAGTTTTATATTTGCTGATCAAAAAAAGATGGCGCTTGTCTACTTAACTATTTTTTCTCTATTTTTATTTGCCTCTTTTTCATTCTATAAGGTTGAGTGGACTAGCGAAAAAGATAAAGTGAATATTGTGATTATCCAACCAAATATAAGCATTGAAGAAAAATGGAGCATTGAGGGTGAAAAGGAATCGGTGGATCTATTTAAATCTAAAAACAAAGAATATTCATCTAAGTCTAAAGACAAAGACATTTTATCAGTAGTTTTTTGGCCTGAGGTTTTTTTGCCTGGGCTGAAATCAAAATATACAGAAGTAATTAACGAATTAGAGTTTTATATATCTAAGTCTAATTTTGCTTCTGTCTTTGGCGTTTTATCAAAAAATAATGGCGCAGATGGTGTGAATAATTCTTTAATGTCTTTAGGAAAATTAAATGGTAAATTTGACAAGCAAAAGTTAGTACCTTTTGGAGAATATGTTCCTTTTTCCATTTTTAATTCTTTTTTTAGCTTTTTTAACTTTAATCGACCAAATATAGTTCCTTCAGACAATAACGTTTTAATAAAATCAAAAAACCTAAATATTTCCTCAGCTATATGTTATGAAATAGCCTATCAAGATATTTTTCTTAAACACGGCGAACAAAGCAATTTATTATTTAATGCAAGTAATGATAATTGGTTTGGAAATACTATCGGGCCTTATCAGCACCTGCAGATTGCTAGATATAGAGCAGCGGAAAATAGAAAACCTTTAGTAAGAAGTACAAGCACTGGTGTGAGCGCATTAATAGACAAATTTGGCAATGTAGTAAAAAGAATTGATTTAGATAACTCAGATCAAAGTGTAAAGAACTCTCAACTAATAGAAGCTAATATATTTTCTCGAAGTGGACATACTCCTTTTATAACTTTTGGTAAGTGGCCTTCAATCATTTTCATTCTAATTGTTATATTCTGTTCATTTTTTAATAGAATATTAAAAAATGAAAAGTATTAAGTTTTATATTATTTCTTGTTTATTAGTAAGTTGCACAATTACACCAAATTTTGAAAGATACTCAATGATTGATCCTAATAATTTTAGTAAGTTAAATAAAAANAAAACNCATATTTTGATAAANCTNGATAGTCAGACTCTTTTTTTNAAAACTCGAAATAAAGAGAAAGAATACCCCATCTCTTCCTCTGCATTTGGGATTGGAAATTTACAAAATAGTTTTAAGACGCCTTTAGGTGCTCATGTAATTTCTGAAAAAATTGGAAAGAAAATGCCAAAAGGCGCTGTTTTTAAGGGAAGGATCTGGACCAATGAAATAGCTCAGATCATAAAAGATCCAATCGACATACCAGAAGATGTAATAACCTCAAGAATTTTATGGCTAGATGGTCTAGAAAAAGGACGAAATAGAGGCGGTATTGTTGACTCTAAATCTAGATACATTTACATCCACGGTACTGCTGAAGAGGGCTTAATTGGACAGCCAGCATCTTTGGGTTGCATAAGAATGCTTAATGATGATGTTATAGAAATTTTTAATAAGGTAAGAGTTGGAACGCAGGTATTGATTTTTTCTAATAAGGAACTATATAAAACATTATGAAATTAATAAAAATCATCACCTTAAATTTAATTCTTTTTTTTACTGGTTTAGCTCTTTCTGTCCCCAATGAGAACAGTAAATATTGTCCCAATTTGCTTGATCATGAACTTAGAGTTTTAGATTCAAATAAAACTGAAAATCTATGTAAATATAAAGATAAGGTAATTTTAGCGGTTAACGTTGCAAGCAGATGTGGCTTCACTTATCAGTATGAAAGTTTACAAGCCTTATATAAAGAATACGCGGAAAGAGATTTTGTAATTTTAGGATTTCCTTCAAGAGATTTTATGTTTCAAGAGTTCAGCGATGAAGGAGATGTGAAAGAATTTTGCAGTACAAATTATGGGGTTACCTTCCCGCTTTTTGCTACCTCAAGCGTTACAGGAAGCAAAGCTAATTCCTTCTACAAGCAAATTATGGAAGAATCAGGTTCTGAACCGGCGTGGAACTTCACTAAATATCTAATTTCGAAAGAAGGAAAAATAGTCAAAACTTTTTCTAGCAAAGTTGAACCAAGTAGCCCAGAAGTAATAAAAAATTTAGAATTGCTTTTATAGAGCCCTCGCTTCAGAAGAGTTAGCGCTAATAACTTTATCTGCTGTTCTTGTAGCAAATATGCCATTATCCACCACTCCAGGAATTCTATTCAATCTAATTTCAGTTTCGTAAGGAACGTCAAAATTCAAGTTAATTACATCTATTATTTGATTTCCATTATCCGTAACAAATCCTACTCGATAAGTTGGTTTTCCTCCCATTGCAACAATTTGTCTAGCTACATAGCTTCTAGCCGACGGAATAACTTCAATCGCTAAAGGAAAAGATCCTAATTTTTTTACAATTTTACTATCGTCAATGATACAAATAAATTCTCTTGAAGCGGCGGCAAGAATTTTTTCTCTTGTATGAGCGCCTCCCCCACCTTTTATCAATTCAAATTTATCATTAACTTCATCTGCACCATCAACATACAAATCTGGTCCACCAACATCATTTAATTCTGAGATTTCAAACCCCTCAGATCTTAAAATATCACTACTTGCTTCAGAACTAGAGACCAAAGCTTTAATTTCTGGCCTTTCTTTTTTTATTATTTCAATAAAACAGTTTGCCGTAGAGCCAGTGCCAATACCCAAAATAAAATCCTTGTGAAACTTATTTTTGATAAGCTCGTAGGTATAAGAAGCTACTAATTCTTTTGAGGTCATTGATGCTTAATTTAATTTACTGGAACTTAATATATCTAAAAGTATAATGCTTTGCTTTCGTTATCACTATGAATAAATATAGCAAAAATTATTTAGACAAAATATCTTCATCTAAAGTTTATGATGTCGCAATAAAATCCCCTATTACAAAGGCGGAAAGTGTTTCCTCACAATTTTCTAATAATATATTTTTAAAACGCGAAGATCTTCAGCCTACTCACTCTTTCAAAATTAGGGGCGCATATAACAAAATTTCTAATTTGGTAGAAAAGGAAAACGCAAAACATGTCGTCACTGCCTCAGCGGGAAACCACGCCCAAGGTGTTGCCTACTCAGCTAAAAGTTTAAAAATTAGGTCGACAATTTTTATGCCAAGAACAACTCCCTCAATAAAAGTTGAATCGGTAAAAAGTTATGGCGCAAAAACTGTTCTAGTAGGAGATAATTTTGATGAAGCCTTAGAGGAATCTTTAAATTTTTGCAAAATCAAAAACTTACCTTTTATCCATCCTTTTGATGATCCATTTGTTATTGCGGGACAAGGAACAATTGGAAAGGAGCTTTTAGATCAATTCGATAAAAAAATTGATATTATTTTTATTGCAGTTGGTGGTGGAGGTTTAATCTCGGGCATTGGTGCATATGTTAAAACTGTTAATCCAAAAATAAAGATAGTTGCAGTCGAAGCTGCAGATGCCGCGGGTCTAAATAGCTCTTTGAAAGCAAATAGAAGAATAAAACTCAAAGAGGTGGGTCTATTTGCTGACGGAGCAGCTGCTAAACAGATTGGGAAGCATAACTACAAATTAATTAAAGAATGGATTGACGATTCTATTACTGTAAGTACAGACGAAATTTGCGCAGCTGTAAAAGATACTTTTATTGACACTCGAACTATTCCTGAACCAACTGGAGCTTTAGCACTAGCTGGTTTAAAAAAGTACGTAATTAATAAAAAGATAAAAAATAAAAACTTAATCGCGACTTACTGTGGATCAAATCTCAACTTTGAATCTCTCGCTCATATTGTAGAAAGATCAAAAATGGGCGAGAAGAAAGAAATGATTTTTGGAATAAATATTCCTGAAAAAAAAGGAACATTCAGAAAATTATGCAAATCTATTGGTCAAAAAAATATTACAGAATTTAGTTATAGACTAGACAAAACACAAGAAGCAAAAATTCTGCTTGGGTTAGAATTTAATAAAGGGGAAAAAGAAAAAAAATCCTTTATTAAATCGATGAAACTAAAAGAATATAAAATTACAGATTTGAGCGATGACGAAATTTCAAAAGTACACTTAAGATACATGTCAGGTGGAAGAGCTCCGGAACTATCAAATGGAGAAACAGAGGAAGTTTTCAAAGTTGATTTTCCCGAAAGGCCAGGAGCTTTAATGCAATTTTTAGATCTACTAAAAGATAAGTGGAATATCTCTCTTTTTCATTATAAAAATCAAGGGTCAATCTATGGAGGAGCTTTAGTTGGATTTTCTATAAAGGATTCACAATTAAATAAACTCAATAAAGACTTATTGAATACAGAATATCCTTTTACGAGAGTTTCAGAAAACGCAGGCTATAAAGCATTCTTAAAGTAACCTTCAGGTGTTATTAATTTTCCTAATTTAAAATCATGTGGTTCGATATCGAATTCATCTAGAATTTGAAAGTCATATCCTAAACCCAAACATTTATTTGAGTTAATTCCCGATAATGAAGAATCATAAAAACCCCCACCATATCCTAATCTGTAAAGATTTTTATTTACAGCTCTAAATGGAACCAATATTAAATCTAGATCATTTATATCTGAGGGATTCTCATTTTTTGAAGGTTCAAANATACCAAATCTATTTTTTGTTAATTTATCTTTTTTTATATATCTAAAAAAACTTAATTTTTTTGCATCTTTTTCTTCAGGTATTTTTGGTAAGAATATTTGAATCCCTGTCTTTGTCAAAAAATCATTTATATGATCAGTGTTGGCTTCATTAAAAAGAGAAAAATAAGAACCAATTTTTTTACATTTTGAAATATCAACGAACTCTAAAAAATTTTTTAAAATTCTAGAATCTAAATTTTTTTTTTCTTTTTTAGATAGATTATTAAAATGCTTATTTATAAGATTTCTAGCTTCTTTTTTTGTCATTTCTCAAGGCTTTCCCAAGTTACCGCTATTGAATTTCCCTGAACCGAAAGTTCAGGTCGGGAAGAATCTCTTTCCATCAGGCTGCCCTAATGGGCGCTCAACAGGAGTTAGTATCAAATTCCCTATTTATTTTGTATCGGCTCAAAGTGTTATTCAATTGGCAAATAACCCAGGAAGCAAAAAAATTATAACAAAATTTAGAGTTTGGATAGCTCAGATATTTCATCCACTAACTTCAAACTCAAGCTATCGTCAACTGTTTCTTTTTTTGAATCCTCAGAATCGTCAGTATTCTTCTTTGTTTCAACAGGAGTTTTTTGAGGTTTAGATTCATTTTGTTTATTAGACTCATTCATCATTTCATTTGTAATTTCTAAACCTGCTAAAAGAGCTACTTTTTCAACTGAAAGAAATTTTGTTTGTCTTTTAAGTTTTTTAATTTTTTTATTTAAATAATCAGCTGCTTCCAGTAATGTCTCTTGTTCTTCTTCTGGACAATATAACTGATAATCAATTCCAGCTATTTTTAAAGATATAATCTCTTTTGATTCTTCATCACTCATACAGACTCCAATTTATTTATTAGATTTTCAATTTTATTTTTGGTTATTTCAAGTTTTTCTNTTAAGTTTTTATTTTCCAAATTAAGCTTGGAATTTTTATTTCTTAAATCTTTATTTGCTTCACGCAATTTTTTTGACAGGAGTAAAAGTTCATTCAGATTTTTTTCTAAATTATCTTTGGACATGCTTAATTTTAGTCTTCTGCTAGAAGAGAAGCCACAATAATATAAAATACCTCTGATGAATGAACATTTAGAAAGAAGAAAAAAATTAGTGTCAGAGATGCCCAAGAATTCTTTAGCAATTATTTTTGGTTCAAATACTCAAATAAGAAACGGGGATGTAGAATTTCCTTTCCGTCAAAATAGTGATTTTCTTTATCTCATTGGGTTTGATGAGCCTAATGCTGTGGCAATAATAGAATCTGACGATTCTGGAGAATTTACTATATTCTGTCAGGATAAAGATCCTTCCAAAGAGCAATGGGAAGGAAACAGAATGGGGCCAAGTAATTGTAGAAAAATTGGTGCAAAGTTTGGTTTCCCTATTGAAGCATTCAGCGAAGAAATATCTAAATTTTTGATAAATAAGGAAAGAATATATTTCCAAAAAAATTTAAATAAGCTTTTAGAAGATGAAGTAAATAAAAATATAACCTCGTTGAAGAAAACCACTTCTAGAACTAATCATTTTATTCCAGAAGAAGTCCACTCTATTGACTTACTTTTACATGAAATTAGATTAATCAAAACCAAAGAAGAAATAAAAACAATCAAAGAAGCATGTGAAATATCTTCCGCTGCTCATATAAGAGCTATGAAGAATGTTTGTCCTAAAATGTATGAGTATCAATTAGAAGCTGAATATGTGCATGAGTTTATGAAAAAAGGTGCTAGAAATTGCGCCTATCCTTCTATAGTTGGTGGCGGAAAAAATGCTTGTATTCTTCATTATAGTGACAATAAAGATTTGCTCATGGATGGTGATTTAGTTCTGGTAGATGCAGGATGTGAATTTAATGGATATGCAAGCGATATTACAAGAACATTTCCAGTTAATGGAAAGTTTTCAAGAGCTCAACAAGCAGTATATGAAATAGTTCTAGATGCGAACATAGAGTGTATCAAGACAGTAAAGAAAGGCCTTACTCCCAATGAAACAGAAAAAAAAGCAATCGAAGTAATCACTCAAGGCTTGATTGATTTAAAAATTTTGAATGGAGAAATAAATGAATTAATTGAAAATGGAGCCTATCGAGATTTTTATATGCACAGAGTTGGTCATTGGATGGGGATGGATGTTCATGATGTTGGTAGTTATGGGAAAAATGGAAATTGGAGAAAATATTTACCAGGAATGATTACAACAATTGAACCAGGAATTTATTTTAAGGAAGATCTCAAAAATGTCCCAAAAGAATATTTGAATATTGGAATAAGAATTGAAGATGATGTGTTAGTAACTGAGGGTGATCCCGAGATTCTAACTTCTTCAGTTCCAAAAACAATAAAAGACATCGAAAAACTCATGAGTTCATAAATGGGCTTTGATATATTAATAATAGGGTCAGGAGTAGTTGGTTCAGCTTTAGCAATTAAAACTTCTCAATTAGGCTACAAAGTGGCTATAGTCGATTCGAAAGAAACTTTTCCTAATAGCTTCAGACATCTTTCCGTGAACCAAAAAAGTAAGGCTTTCTTCAATAGTTTAAATGTTTGGAAAAAAATTGAAAATTCTGCTTTTCCTTACGAGCAAATAAAAGTTTGGGATCAGGAAGGTACTGGCTTCATCGACTTTAATGCCCAAGAAGCAAATTTACCAAACCTTGGCTATATTATAAGAGAGGGAGAAATTCAAAAAAATTTAATAGGAGAATTTCAAAAGAATAATATTGAAAGTTTCTGGGGAGAGCCTCTTATTAAAATCGATCATTCTTCGGGTGCAATTGTCTGCAAAACAAGTAAACAAACTCTTCAAGCCAAAATGATAATTGGATGTGATGGTATGAATTCAAAAGTAAGAGAATTGGCAGAAATTAATTTTAGATCTTGGAGCTACAACCAAACCGCTATAGTTACAAATTTCAAGACTGAGATTAACGATAATTGCATTAAGCAAACCTTCACTTCTATTGGACCCCTTGCCCTTCTACCAATTAAGGAAGATGAATCTACTATGATTTGGTCAATAGATGATGATGTGTCTTATAAGTTCATCTCTATGTCTGAGAATGAATTTACTGCTGAAGTTAAAAATAAATTTAGTGAACAGATTGGCAAATTAGAAATGATTTCAAAAAGACAACATTTTCCCTTACATCATCTTTCGGCTAAAACTTTTGCAAATAATGGCATTTTTCTAGTTGGAGATTCCGCGCACCATATCCACCCCTTGGCTGGCCTTGGACTTAATGCTGGTATTGGAGACGTTGAATGTTTAGCAGAATTGATAAAATTGAATGGGCTAGAAAAAATGAAAGAAATAACTTCATCCTATAATCGAAAAAGGATACCGATCAACTTAGGACTTGCAGCTAGCATGGAAGCTTTTAAAAGAGGTTTTAGCCAAAAGAATATTTGGGTTAAATTGTTTAGAAATACTGCTTTCAATATTGCCAACAAAGTATCGCCGCTAAAGAAAAAATTTATGGAATTAGCGACCGAGCTTTAATTTCAGAATCTAAACAAAACCAAAATACATTCCCGTCAAAAAGGTAAGAATGCATATAAAGCCAGATGCAAAACTAAGAACAAGTCTTTCTTTTGGACCCTTTTCTTTTGAGATCAATGAAAGAAATAGGCTCATACTGACAAAAAAACTCCCAACAAAAATATACCACCATAAGATTTGTAAAAATGAAGAAAACGTAAAAATCCAATAAAATAAATCATATAAAATAGTCAAAACTTCAGGAATAAAATTAAAAAATGTTCCTACAAAATAAGTAATTACGAATATCGTTAAGAAAGATATCCCAGCATAATTTTTTAATCGCCCCATAGAATTTGCTTTTTCATTTGTAAAAGAACCAATAGAAGCAATTGCACTTCCGATAAATACAGCCCACCAAAAAAATTTAAATATAATCATTTTTAAATAATTGGCTGAAATACTACCAAAGAAACAATAATTAAAAGCAAAATAGTTGGAATTTCATTAACTATCCTAAAAAATCTTTCTGAGTATTGGTTTAAATCCTTTTCAAATTTTTTAAGAGAAAAGAATAAGAAAAAATGAAACAGTGTCATTAAAATTACAAATAAAATTTTTAAAATCAGCCATTTTTGAATTCCCAAATAGTAAATTAATGCCAATCCAGAAACCCACACTATTATCATTGAAGGCGTTGCTATAACTCCGTAAAGTTTGGATTCCATAACCTTGAAAACACTACTTATATAAGATTCATTATTATGTTTTGCGTGATAGACAAATAATCTAGGCAAATAGAAAAGCGCAGCCATCCAGGCTATCACCGACACAATATGTATTACTTTGATTGTGAGAAAAATCATTTACGACCACTTAGCTTCGGGAGGCATTGACATTAGAATAGCTTCTGTTGATCCGCCAGTTTTTAACCCAAACAAAGTCCCTCTATCCCAGATTAAATTAAACTCAACGTATCTGCCTCTTTTAATCAATTGTTTTTCTTTTTCTTCTTTTGTCCACTTTTTATCTTTGTGAGTCTCAATAATTTCTGTAATTGCTTCTAAAGTCTTTTTTCCAACTTCTTTTACAAAGTTAAAGTCTCTCTCCCAATCGTTTGTATTTAAATGATCAAAAAAAATACCTCCTACCCCTCTGGCTTCCTCTCTATGAGGCAGGTAAAAATATTCGTCGCAATTTTTTTTAAATTCTTTGTAATAGTTTTTGTCAGTTGAATCGCAAGACTCCTTCATTTTTCTATGAAAAGTATCTGTGTCCTTTTGGTTCTCTAGGGTAGGAGTCATATCTGCACCACCCCCAAACCAAGAGTCATCTGTAACTAAAAATCTTGTATTGAAGTGAAAAGCAGGAACTTTAGGTGATTGCATGTGAGCAACCAAACTGATTCCAGAAGCCCAATAATTTGCTGATTTTTCTGTTCCTTTTACTTGTGCCCTATAGTCTTCAGAAAACTCTCCTGAAACAGTTGAAATATTCACCCCAACTTTTTCAAAAACCTTTCCTTTCATTATGCTGATTTCTCCGCCACCAGAGCCTTTGTGTGGCCATAATTTTCTTTCAAACTTACCCTTTTGATCTATTTTTTCAAAAGCCTCGCAAAATTGATCCCTGAGAGACTTAAACCAAAAGGATGCTGCTTCTTTTTTTTTATTCGTATTCATTATTTCCAAATACTAGTTTGCTTTTGTATAAGGTTTTTTATAAAAGAAACATGCAAATTAGAATCATTTAAACATGGGGCATAGTCAAACTTATTACCTCCTGCGTTTATAAAAATTTCTTTGTTTTCTTCATCAATTTCTTCAATGGTTTCTAGGCAATCTACACTGAATCCAGGAGCAACAACCAAAATATTTTTAATATTTTTTTTAGGTAAATTTTCCATAGTCTCGCTTGTGTATGGCTTCAACCATTCTGCTCTTCCAAAGCGTGATTGAAACGTTGTGATGTATTTTTCTTCTTCTAAACCAAGATTTTCAGCTACCAAGCGACTCGTTTTTTTGCAAAAACAATGATAAGGATCGCCTTCGGTAAAGTTTTTCTTTGGAATTCCATGATAAGTAAAAATTATTTTTTGGGGCGAAAGTTTTATAATTTGCTCTCTAATGGAATCAGATAACGCTGTAATGTAACCTTCATCATCATGATAACTATTAATAAAGTTTAAATTTGGTACCCAACGCCAATTTTGGAGAATTCTAGATACCTCGTCAAAAATGCTTCCAGTTGTAGTTCCTGAATATTGAGGAAACAGAGGAAGCACGACTAAATTTCTACAGTCCTTGCTTTTTAAAGACATCAACCCTTTTTCAATACTTGGATTTCCATATCTCATTGCTAATTCGATTTCAAAATTATCAGGTAATTCTTTAGAGAGCTTGCTAACCAATTGTTGAGAATAAACCATCAAAGGAGAGCCTTCTTCAGTCCAAACCGATTTATAAAGCTTTGCTGATTTCGATGGCCTCACTAATAGAATGATTCCATTTAAAACAAACCACCAAATAATTTTTGGTATTTCTACTACTCTTCCATCTGATAAGAATTCACGTAAAAATTTTCTTACATCTCCAGATTTAAAACTATCTGGAGTTCCTAAATTGCACACAAGAACTCCTATTTTTTTCGAAGAGTTATGATCAAAATCCTGTTTGCCTATAAAAGTCATACAAAAGCTTTTCTAATTTTCTTTACAAACAATCTAACATTTTCTTCTGGAGTTGTTTTCAAAACACCGTGGCCCAAACCACAAACCCATCCAGCTCGATCTTTTGGAGTAAATGTTGAAATTTCTTCTATAAATTTGTCCAAACTTTTTTCCATAGTTTCTTTTGATTGAGTCATTATCTTTTCGTCAAAATTACCTTGAATAAATCCTTGTCTGGAAGATCTAAAAAAATCAGTAATTGATTCACTGGAATCTATTCCTAGACCTGCTAATGGAGCACTTAGCTCATTCTTTATATTTTCTATTAAGAGGTAATCAACGCCATGCTTAGCATAATAGCCAACCTTGTTATTGAAATTAAGGACAATTTCTTTAAAAACTAACCTTATGTACTTATCAAAGTCAGTGTTATTCAATTGATTTGCTGCTGAATCAAAAATCATAATTATTTCTGCTCCTGCCTTAATTTGTAGAGAAATATTTTGTTTTAACAAAGGAATTAATTCATTTTTAACAATACTCCACTCAAATTCTGATAAATCTTCAATATATTTTTCTTTGTTCTTACCCATGGCATAAGAAAGCAATGTCCAAGGTCCACCTACAAAACCAATCATGGATTTATCTTTAGATAGCTTTTCAATTGTTCTTTCTATTGCTTCTGCCTGAAAATCTAACGATTGAATTGGGAAAGGTTGATTGAAAAGTTTTTTAAAATTTTCTTCGGTTAGTAATTCAGAAAATTTAGGTCCAGGATCATAACTTAAATTCATTCCTAAAGACTCTAATGGAAAAAGAATATCACTGAATAATATAGCTACATCAAAGTCAAAATCTGCAATTGGTCCCATAGCAGTCTCAGCTGCTAATTTTGGAGTTTTACATAATTCTTCGAAGGAATAATTTTTTTTTAAGTTTTGATAATGAGAATGGTATCGTCCCGCTTGTCTCATCAACCAAATTGGAGGAGTTTCTTGCGGTTTCCCCTGCAGTGCATTTAAAAACCTTTTGTTTGGCATTAGTTATTATAGTTCTCTTGCTACTTCCTTTGCTGAATAAGTTAGGATGCAATCGGCACCAGCTCTTTTAAATGAAATCAAAGATTCCTTTATAACTTCTTGAGTCAGCCAACCTTTTGAAATTGCAGCTTTAAGCATGGAGTATTCTCCGCTTACTTGATATACAAAAGTTGGCATTTTAAATTCTTCTTTTACTGCTTTTACTACATCTAAATAAGGCATTCCAGGTTTGACCATTACTATATCTGCACCTTCTTGAATATCCATTGAAACTTCATGCAAAGCCTCATTAATATTTCCAATAGCCATTTGGTAAGTATCTTTAGTTTTATTTCCAAAGAATTTTGCAGATTCGACTGCTTCCTTAAATGGTCCATAAAATTTTGAACTGTATTTTGCCGCATAAGATAAAATCACAGTATTCTTAAAATTATTTTCTTCTAGGGCTTCTCTAATTACCCCAATTCTTCCATCCATCATGTCTGAAGGAGCGATGACGTCCGCACCTGCTTTTGCTAAAACCAAAGCTTGCTCCTTTAGTGTGAGCAAAGAAGCATCGTTGTCTACGTCGCCCTTTTCATCCAAAACACCGTCATGACCATGAGTTGTGTATGGATCTAACGCAACATCAACAATAATAATGAGGTCAGGAAAGCTTTCTTTTATTTGTCTAATTGCTTGTGTTAAAAAATTATTTTCATTTATAGCCTCTAGGCCTGCAGGATCCTTTTTTTCTTCGTCTATAACCGGAAATACAGCCACTGCTTTGATACCTAGAGAAACTATTTCGTCAATCTCTTTATTCAACAGATCTAATCCGTATCTTTTTATTTCAGGCATGGATTCAATTTCTTCCTCTCCAGACAAGTTCTCTTTAATAAAAATTGGTTGAATCAAATCATCCACAGTGAGATTCGTCTCAGCAACTAAAGATCTTAGACCAGCTTTAGATCTTGTTCTCCTGAGCCTTGTAAATGGAAATTTTTTATTTAAATTCATCTTTAATAGCAATAGGAAAGTGATATTACTTTGCTTGTTTAACTTTTTCTAGCCAGTCTTCATAATTTAGATAAGGATAAACTTTTCCTGGTATGGTCTTATTTATTTCTTCGAATGTCCTTCCTAATCCGCAAGCATGGCTTTTTTCCTTTATTTCAGGATATTTTTCTATCGCATAATCAAATGAACTGGAGCTCATCCAAAAAAAATGAGAAAAATCTCTAAGATCTTCTGGTAACTCTTTTCTAATTAACTTATAAGTGGGAATAATTTTTTTATCGTCTTGAAGTGCTAAATCATGCGTTAGCTTATACCATTTGAGATCTTCAAATAAATTTTCAGGCGGAGACTCTAATTCGCCCAAGCTATCGGAAGAACCATTAATCCACAAACCCTTTTTTGAAAGCGTTAACCAAGTTTTTATTCCACTGGTCCAAATAATATTAGATTCATCTATTACTGTGACATCATTGAGAGCATTTCCTCTAGTCACATAAATTCCTGAGTTATAAATTTCTTTTAACATCATAGAAGATTCATCTATAACTTTCCTATCAAACAACGAAAAGTCTTCTTTTTTTTCTGGATAGTAACTTTCTATGTTCTTTAATGACTTATCAGNATACTTCTCATTCGCTATAAAACTGTTTTCCTTTAAATTTTTTCCCTGTTCAGTTTCGCCTCTTAAACTTAAGGATTTGCCCATTTTTAAATTTAAATAACTCACCCCAATCTTTTGATGACAACCTCCTCCATAACTTTTTAAAATTTCTCTCTCCTTTTCGACTAAATGAAAAACTTCTTTATTATTAATTTTATCGAGGACATTTAAAATTTTATTGTCATCAGAACGAGTCTCAATTGCTAAAGCTCCCTGAGCAGGTGCTGCGGGATTTTCAGAAACAGGAAGAATCATCCAACTCAAATCTTCAAAGACCTTAATAATTTCTTTTTTTTCAGTCAAAAATCTTTGGGATTCATTTTTTATGATTCTATCTAAAGCTGCTTTTGCCATTACTAGTCCATCTGAGTCTGAATTCATTAATTTTTTTATTCTGGTAATAATATTTCCTCTCACTTCTTTGAATTCAAGTTTATCTGGTTGGGAAGGAAGTGCTTTCGGAAGAAAGCTCGATAAATTTTCTTTCCGTCTTGGTGAAGAAGTCAATAAAGAAATTTCTTTTTTCGCAATCGAGCTTCTTTTAAAAAGCAAAATGTCTCTTAAATCCGCTCTATCTAAAGTAGCTGAAATTTCAGTGCCAGGCTCCATCTCCACTGGTAAATCTTTCCAAGAATGAACTGCCAAGTCAGCATTTAAATTAAGTAATTCGTTTCTTATATCGTTGGTAAATACTCCAATCTCTGGCATCTCACTCAGTGGCGTATTTAAATCTATATCACCCTGTGTTTCTTTATGAATATATTCGATTTCAATATTAGGAAATTTTTCAATAATTTTATTTCCCACAATCTCTGCTTGAATTTGGGCAAGATGACTTTTTCTAGAAATTATTCTTACTTTTTGCAATATAACTCTTTATTATAATTAATAAGATAATTATAAATTTTCTGTACAAAAAGAGTAATAATGTTTTTAATACACCAAATTGTCTACACAATTCATAATGAACTATTCCAAATTTTTTTCTGATGAACTCACCTCACTAAAGTCGCAGGGTCTTTACCGAAAATTTCGGCAAATTAATAGAAACAAGAAAAATTTTCCCAAAGCTACAGAAAGGTTTGAAGGAAAAGAGAGAGCTGTTGAGGTCTGGTGTAGTAATGATTACCTAAATCTCAGTCAACATCCTTTAGTAATTATGGAATCAACTAAAGTTACTAAAGAATTGGGAACCGGATCTGGTGGAACAAGAAATATATCTGGTACATCGACCTATCACGCCGATTTGGAAGATTGCCTAGCTGAACTTCATAATAAAGAATCAAGCTTATTGTTTCCCTCTGCTTATACTGCAAATCAATCTACCCTTTGGACACTTTGTAAAAAATTAGACGGATGCGAAGTTTATTCCGATGAACTAAATCATGCTTCCATGATTCAAGGTATTAAAAATGCTAATGTGCCAACTCATGTTTTTAGACACAACGATACCGATCACTTAGAAGAGCTATTAAAAACTTCTAATGCAAATACTCCAAAAATTATTGTCTTTGAATCTCTTTATTCAATGGAAGGACTTCGATCTCCAATAAGAAAAATTGTTTCGTTAGCAAAAAAATATAATGCTCTTACTTATTTAGACGAGGTTCATTCTGTTGGACTTTATGGTCCAGAAGGAAGAGGAATAGCTGCTGAATTAAATGTCTCTGATGACATCGATATTATCAATGGCACACTATCTAAGGCCTTTGGTCAAATGGGGGGTTATATAGCTGCTAGCTCAGATATAATTGATTTTATAAGAAGCTTTGCTCCAGGATTTATCTTCACTTCATCTGCTAATCCAAGTATTGCTGCAGCATCCTTAAAGGCAATTGAGATAGCTAAAAATGCAGATTTATTAAGAAACAATATTAGAATAAATTCGGATCTCATTAGACAGGGTCTAAGAGATAGTCGAATTCCCTTTTTAGAGAACGACAGTCATATTATACCGATCCATCTTTATGATCCCGACCTCTGTAAAGAAGCCGCTAATGTTCTTATTGAAGAGCATGGTGTTTATATCCAACCAATTTTTTATCCTACTGTTCCAAAAGGAGATGAAAGATTTAGAGTAACAATAACGCCTAAACATTCGGCTGAAGATGTTCAAACATTTGTTAATTCGCTTGATAAAGTTTGGTCCAAATTAAATCTTAAAAGGGCAAAAAAAACCTCTTCTCGCGTTAGCAACATTTCCAATTTGTTTTAAAGTAATTTAAAAGTCAGGATCCAAAGCTCTCCAACTTTGAATCCCGTCTAATCTCAATGCCTCTACTTCATTAAGCTTAGATTTATAACCTAGATTCAGGGGTGATTCTTGAGGAAGTTTTTAATAAATGGAAGTGAAAACTTCCTCAAGAAAAATCTAGATTAGAAACTGTAATTAATAGACAATCTCGCATTAATATCCTCTCCAACTGATGCTTGGTGAGTTGAATGAGCATGAGGGTAATAATCAGTGTTAGTTAAGTTTTCAATGTTTAACTGCAATGATGTATCGTTGGAAAGAGTCCAATACATAGCTGCATCCCATCTAATGTAGCTTGGAAGCAATCCTCCAGAAGCTGCACCGTCTTTTATTTGAGATTCACCTTGTCTTGTAAAACCTAGACCATAGCCAAAGCTATCAGATACATCATAGTTTATCCAACCGGTGGTAGTTGATTCAGGTATCTCTTTCGCAGGCGTCCCAGGAGATGTTTCACCGTCATAATCAGCATAGCCAAAAGCAGCATAAAGTTTTTCATTTATCTGGCCTTTTAGCTCTAATTCAAATCCATCCACAGACAAATTAACCGTTTCAGCTTCACCTTGACCATCAGGAAGAGAAACTATATTTTCACTATCAAAATAGTTTGCTGTAAAAACTAGATTAGGATTAATTTCCATTTTCAAACCAATCTCAGTATTTTCAAAAGTATCTGGATCTGTTATCGCTTGGGCATCTGACTGTTTCTTATACTGTTCTCCAGCTTTAGGATAATAACTTTCACTATAAGCTGCATACAAAGAAACGTTCTCTTGCGGTTTGTATATTATTCCTAGTCGTGGTGAGAAGATATCTCTATCGTTTATGGTTGTTCCTCCAGAACCAGTTCTAGTATCACGTACTGTCAACTCCATTTGATCAAATCTTCCACCTACAGTAAGTAAAATACTTTCGTTTAAGTTGATTTGATCTTGCAGTGAAATTGACGTGATCTCTACATCCGTTTCAGTTCTAGCATAAAACGTTCCTGCCTGATCATAGTGAGTTGTGTTTGCAACACCATCACTATTTTTAGTGAAGTCCATAGGTCTAGAAACTGTAAAAGTTTCTTTTTGACCTTTTCTGTTGGTTGCTCCTGCTACACAATCAGCATTATTATCTAATGCAGCTGTTCCATCATGTGATGAAAAACACTTGTAATAACGTTGGTTTTTATTTTCAGTATCAAGAATCTCTAGACTAGCAAGAATAGTGTGAATTGTATCACCCATCTCTATTTCGTTTACCCAATCAATATTAAAGATTATGCTTTCTCTTTCTGTGTCGTCCTGATAACCGTCTGCATCGATAGTAGTTCCCGCAGCATTAACGCTAGATACGTATAAATTTTTATACATCTTGTCAAAATCATTTGCGGATAAAGAGAAAATAACACGACTAGTGTCTGATACTTCTCGAGTAAATTTTGCTTTAAAAATATCTGCTTCAGTTGTTTGCAGATTTATTCCAGGTGAACCAAATACTACGTCATCAAATCTTGAGTCGGGATAGTAAGAAGTCAAACTGGTAGGTATGCCTCGATCAATAAATCTTTCATGATCGACCAACTCGTAGGACAAATTTAAGGTTGAATCAGCGTCTATTTCATTGCTGTAGACTATGTTTGCACCGACTCTGTCTCCATCAAAATGATCCCTATGATTCTCCAGAGTATCGCTATGAAGCATTAATCTTATTGCGCTGTCATCAGAAACATCCATATTAGAATCGAATGCAATATCATATGCACCAAAACTATCCATACCAGCATTAATGGATCTAAATGACTCACCAATCATTGGTTTTTTTGTCACACGATTAATTAGACCACCTCTGGCATCTCGACCAAATAAAAGAGCATTTGCTCCTTTGATTACCTCAACTTGTTCAATATTGTATAAAGATCTGTAGTATTGGACGTCGTCTCTAGTTCCATCTAAATAAAAGTTCGCAGTTGATCTGACTCCTCTGAAAACAATGGCGTCTCTATGACCTTCTCCTTGGGTTGTGTTAACTCCCGGCGTGTAACGAACTATGTCGCCAAGCTCTCTATAACCTTTCACCAAGATCTCGTCATCAGTAATTATTGAGACGGACTGAGGAACGTTTAGAACAGGAACTGGAGTTTTAAAAGCAGTAACTTGGTCAGATTGTAAAACTTTACCTTTTACTTCTAATTGTTCTAAATCTTGCGCGAATAATAAACTGCTAGATATCAGTCCAGCAGAAATTAAAATTCCATATAAAAGTTTTTGCATAATTATTAACTATATATTTTCTTAATACTGCAAATGATAATGATTATCATTAACAATGTAAAGAAGAATGATTATCATTTGCATAAAAAAATATAGATATTACTTTTTTTTATTTTGTAGATTTATTTTATAAATATAACTAAGAGGCTGGATAAAAACGTCGCCACATTCTTAAGCCAAGAATTAATGAAATAATCCAGGCAATCAATTCAACATAGTTAGGGTTACTGTTGTAGCCAAAAAATCCTTTGAGGAAAACTCCTACTCTTCCACTATCGTGCAACAAATGGGTATATTTTTCTTTACCCTTGATGTTATAGGTATACAACCATTTTGGATCTTCTTCTGATAAAACTTTTTTTGGTTCTAATATATCCCAAGGTCTATTTATTTCTGTTTTTGATTCTATTCCAATTAACCCTAAATTATTAGATTTAGCCAAATAGCTTTCTACTTCGTGAGTTCCATAGGCAATCATTCCAGAAGCCAAAAAAACTAATAGTAAAGTTGTATATTTAAAAAAGGGCCTAATATCTATCTTCTTGCCCTGAACAACAATCAGATAACCTATCAAAATTGCTAAAAACATTCCGCCAAGAAAGCCAATGTAGGAGAAGCTTCCTGTAACAGAGAAACTTCCAATTAAAAAAACGACTGTTTCAAAACCCTCTCTAATAATTGAAAAGAAAACAACAAAGAAAATTCCCCATGAAGAGCTAGATATTGCTTCTTGTGCCTTCCCTTCTAGATCTGCCCTATTGCTAACATGCTTAGACAACCAAAAGATGACATACCAAATAAATCCAGCAGTGATAAACATAAAAATTGCTTCAAAAAGCGCTTGTAAAGAGTTATTTCCAAGTGCTTGTTGCCCCAATAAAATTAGATAAGCCACTATAAGACTAGCTATGATTGAGAATGCAACTCCCATCCATAGCTTTGTTAAAGCCCCAGCAATTTGTTGTTTTAATAAGAAAACATAGATAATTCCAACTATTAATGTTGCTTCTAATGTTTCTCTGAAAACGATTATGAACTCATTCATGAAAACTAGATGATAGTCATTCTCATTTCAAATGCAAGTAAAAAGCAAATTAAAAGTGAAAGATTCGATCAAAAGAGTAAAATCACTCAAATGAAAATAAAGCTTATTAAACTGTTCATCATTTTGGTTTTTGTTAATCCTATTTCAGGTAAAGATTGGATTATTTCACCTAACAATAATGCTCAAGAAGAAATTCAAGAGGCCTTAATATTAGCTGAGCCAGGAGACCAAGTCTTGCTTTCAAAAGGTATTTATACCCTAGATCATGGTCTTTCTTTAGATGTTGATAACGTTTCAATCATAGGTGCAGGCATGTATGAAACTATTTTAGATTTTAGCAATCAAGAAACGGGGGCACAGGGTCTATTAGTGACCTCAGATAATGTTCTCATGCAAGACTTTGCAATTGAAAATGCAAAAGGAGATGCGATTAAATCTAAAGGAGTAAAAAATATTAGCTTTATTAAAGTTAGAACTGAATGGACGAACGGGCCAGATTCTAAAAACGGTGCCTATGGACTTTACCCTGTTGAATCCATAGGTGTTCTTATTGATGGTTGCGTTGCCATTGGAGCTTCTGATGCTGGAGTCTATGTGGGACAGTCAGAACAAATAATAGTAAGAAATACTAGAGCAGAATTTAATGTAGCAGGAATAGAAATAGAAAATTCTTATTACGCAGATGTTTACAATAATATTGCTACTAATAATACTGGTGGTATTTTAATCTTTGATCTTCCTAACCTGCCGAAGCAAGGAGGAAAGTTCGTAAGGGTCTTTCAAAATAAATCTTTTAATAACAATACTGACAACTTTGCTCCAGAAGGCAATATTGTTGGATTGGTTCCTAGTGGAACTGGGCTAATTATTATGGCCAATAGGAACGTAGAAGTTTTTGATAATGATTTTGATAATAATCAGACCGTACATATCGCTGTTGTAGCTGGAGATTTAGAATCGGGAGATGATAATTACGATCCCTTTCCAAAAGGAATTCAAATTCATAATAATCAATATTCCAATGTAGGTAAAAATCCAGATGTTTCTAGAGGAGATCTTTCACCGATTTTAATAGATATAGCTCAAGGCGATATGCCAGATATTATCTGGGATGGATTGTTGCCAATGAGTCAATTATTCTTTGGTCAGCCAGAAAAAGAAAAAATAATTATCGAAGAAGCTAATGATACAAATTTTTTAGATTTGGATGTCTTCTGGTACGTAGCTTTTCCTTTTTTTCATTCTCCATCAAGAGATAAAAGTGAATTTAAAGGCTCAATTACAAACCTTCCTCCGATCTCCAAATGGAATTAAAAAAATCTATTCTGATTTTCCTTTTTCTATTTTCTGTTGGTATAAATGCAGTAAACCAGGACGCAATTCTTTCTAAAAAACCTGAAAAAAAGCTTTCAGATTATGAATTTTTTAAAGATGCAGTGGCACAAATACCTATGGAAAACGTTTACCCATATGTGCTTCATTCTGCTTTGTTTTCAGATTATGCTGATAAACATAGATTTGTTTATGTGCCCGAGGGAAAAAAAGCTAAATTTGTCCCCAATCAAGTATATGATTTCCCTGTAGGATCAGCTCTAGTTAAAACCTTTTCTTATCCCCAAGCGCTAAATGGAAACCGAATGTTGCTAGAGACTAGATTGCTCCTAAATCAGGAATCAGGATGGGCAGCACACACCTATGTTTGGAATAAAGAGCAAACAGAAGCATATTTAAAAGTTACAGGTCATACACATGAGTCCATGATGTATTATTTGAATGATGAAAAAAAATACGTTGACTACAGAGTACCTAATCAAAATCAATGCAAAGAATGTCATTTAAATAAAGATGCCATTATGCCAATTGGTCCAAAATCTCGAAATCTAAATTTCTCTATTCAATACCAAGAAAAATTAGCTAATCAAATTTCTTACTGGATAGAAAAAGAAATTATCGAGAATCATGTTCCACTTGATTTAATCGTAAATTGGTCAGATGAGGCTGCTCCACTTACTGCAAAAGCTAGAGCATATCTTGATATTAATTGTGGTCATTGCCATATGCCTGGTGGCTCAGCAGATACGACCGGATTAAATTTAAATTTAACTGAAACCGAAGATAAAAAAATAGGAATTTATAAAAAACCGGTCGCAGCCGGAAGAGCCAGTGAAGGAATGAGGTTTTCCATTGTTCCAGGTAAGCCAAATGAGTCAATCTTATTGCACAGAATGGATTCTTTAGATCCTGGAGTCATGATGCCCGAATCAGGGAGAAAGTTAACTCACTCAGAGGGAGTCGCTTTAATAAACGATTGGATCATTTCTTTAAAATAAAAAATATTAACTCCTGGCTTGCTGTTAAGAGTCTCATAAACCATAGCTTTAGCTACTTGATCCCCCTCTATACTTTTGAATTTTGAAAAAGGTCCTATTAAAAAAATATCCATTATTTTAGAAAAAAAATCTGCAACGGCTGTATCCCATTTTTCAGAAGAGGCTTTTCCCTGAAGATGGCCTGGTCTAAAAAAATTAGTTGATTCGAACTCTAATTTTATTATTTCATTTTCTACTTTTCCTTTGATATCCATGTAGGTATTTAAAGATCCCTCTTTAACTCCTACCGCTGAAACCAAAGAAACAGTCTTTGCTCCGGATGCTTTAGCTTTTTTTGCAGCATTAATAATCAAGTCAAAATCTGTTTTGATAAACAAATCTTTTTTTTCTTTACTCATAAAAATAAGTTCCCAAGCTCTAAGTTTAGCTCCTAAACAGATGTAGACATGGTCAATATTTTGCAAATCCAAGCTTGATAAATCTAAATTCTCTATCACTATTTGATTTACTTGATCTGCTAAACCTGATTTCTCTCTTCTATTTATGACAATAATTGGCTCATTAAGAGTAGAAAGAAAATCGACAGTTTTTGAACCAATAAAACCTGTGGAACCAAAGATCAAGGAAGTTTTCATAGTAATCTGAATTCAAGTTTTTCTTAATAGGTTGATGTATTCATGCTTTGTGGTTTCGCCAAAAATTAAAGAGAGATTAGCAAATTCACAAATCTTTTTGATTAAATTATCGTCGTAAACATGATGATGGAGCATTCTACTTTCAAAATTATTTAAAGCTAATTTTTTAAAATTTTCAAATGATCCTACTTCAGGACTTCTATCTAAATCATGTAATTGGAGAATTTCATCTAAAGATGACAGATCATCTTCTTCAACTTTTAATTCATAAATTTCTAAAAGTTTTCGAAATTTTGTAATAGGCCTTAAATGATCAAAATTGTTTTCTTTTTTGGGAACTATAAGCAGAATAAATCCATTTTTTTTAATTATTCTCTTAAATTCAAAAATTACTTTTAGTGGGTTTACTGAATGTTCTAAAGTATGAGAGGAAAGCAAAAAATCAAATTCATCGTCTTCAATAAAGCTTAAATCCCCTTGCTCACCTATATATGTTTTATTAAATTCAAATATCTTTTTTCTTTGATTCCATAATGTATCTTCTTTGAAATTCACTCCATCTAATTGTTTTAAAATCTTATAAACTGGTAATCTTTTACTAAAGATTTTACTAGGTCCGCCAACTTCAATACCCTTTTTATTAAAAAAAGCTTTATAAAAATTTACATCAAAAAAAATCTTTGGGAATTTTAAAAAAAAAAGAATAAAACTAATAAATCTACTGTCCATCAAATAATTATAAGCTCAAATTGGTGGGCCCGGGAGGACTCGAACCTCCGACCAACGGATTATGAGTCCGCTGCTCTAACCAACTGAGCTACAGGCCCTTAATTATTCGTCTAGGAAACCCTTCAGGTGTCCAGACCTAGAGGGGTGTCTTAGTTTCCTCAAAGCTTTAGCTTCAATTTGCCTAATTCTCTCTCTCGTAACATCAAATTGCTTGCCGACTTCTTCAAGCGTATGGTCGGTGTTCATGCCGATTCCAAACCTCATTCTCAATACTTTAGCTTCTCTAGCTGTCAGACTGCCCAAAACACCGCCTGTAGCTTCTATTAAATTTGACTCAGTAGCAGAGTCTATTGGGGAATCTAATAAAGGGTCCTCAATAAAATCTCCTAAAGTTGTATCATCTTCGTCTCCAATAGGAGTTTCCGTCGAAATTGGTTCTTTAGCAATTTTCAAAACTTTTCTTATTTTATCTTCTGGCATTTCCATTTTGACACTTAATTCTTCTGGAGTTGGCTCTCTTCCGTTTTCTTGAAGCATCTGTCTAGAAATCCTATTTAACTTATTTATTGTTTCAATCATATGAACAGGAATTCTTATAGTTCTAGCTTGATCAGCAATTGATCTTGTGATCGCTTGTCTGATCCACCATGTAGCATAAGTAGAAAATTTATAACCCCTTCTGTACTCAAATTTGTCTACAGCTTTCATTAAACCTATATTTCCTTCTTGAATTAGATCAAGGAATTGCAATCCCCTGTTGGTATATTTTTTAGCAATTGAAATTACCAATCTCAAGTTAGCTTCGATCATGTCCTTTTTAGCTCTTCTAATTTTTGTTTCTCCTTTCGTCATTTTTGCTGCCAATTCTTTGAGCTCATTTACTGACATACCTATTTCATTCTCTATTCCTTTAATCCTTTGCTGAATGGACTTTATTTCATCTTTATAATCGACCAATTCGCCAACATAATTTTTTTTGCTTTTAATAATTGGATCTAAAAACTTTAAATTTGTAGGATTGTCTTTGAATGCATCAAGAAATTCTTTTCTTGGCATTTTACTTTTTTGGACGCATAAATTATAAATTTCTCTTTCAGCTTCCCTGACCTGCCTAGCCATAATTCTTGGTCTCAGAGAAATAACTTCAAACTTTTTTGGAGATAATTTCAGAAATTTAAAAGCTTCGCCCAATTTATCTAGTTCTTTAAGAGCTTCTGGACTTGTTCTTCCCTTTGAAGCAATAACTTTTTCAGATTTGTTATACAAACGTTTGACCGTGGAAAATCTTTTATTTAGCTCTTCTAAGTCTATACCCGTATTTTCGTCATCTTCTCCATCAGCCTCTTCTCCTGCTTGCGGGCCAGGGAGAACTTCTTCTTCTTCATCCATAAATCCAACGACTAAATCTGAAATTCTTTTATCTTCTTTTTTAATTAGTGCATATTCCAGTAATATTTCCTCAATAATTCCAGGATAATGCGCGCAAGCATGCAACAAGTCTCTCGCACCCTCTTCTATACTTTTTGCTATAGTGATCTCGCCTTCTCGAGTAAGTAAATCTACCGAGCCCATTTCCCTCATGTATAACCTAACCGGGTCTGTTGTTCTGCCAACTTCAGATTCAATAGTGCCCATTTCATTTTCCGTAATAGCGGGTTGAGCGTTTTGCGCTGCGTTGGCTAAGAAATCTGAGCCGTCTTCAGGTGCATTTTCTAAAACTTGAAGACCCAAGTCATTCACCATCTGAATTACTTCATCAAGCTGATCAGGATCAGAAACATCATCGGGCAAAAAATCATTTATATCAGCATAGGTAATAAAGCCTTGTTCGCGGCCCTTTTCAATAAGCTCTCTCAGGCCATTATTTTCAATATCTTCGTCATACATAATATTAGTTCTCTGAAAAAAGGTTGGGAATTATATAACTTTGTGTACTTTAATCATAATTTTAATTGCGGTCTAAAAATCATTTTTCAATAGATTAGATGTTTTTAAGAAGCACAAGTTCTCGCGCGTCTAGATCATCAAATTTATTCATTAGCAGTTTTTTTAGCTCAATCTTTTCTTGGTCGGATAAAGAATCGTTTTTATATTTCTCTTTAAGTTGACTAAGTAAATTTTCTTTGTCATTTTTCATCAAAAAATTAACTGCTTGAATTAAATATTCTTTTGATTCATTTGGCGCTATCAAGTTTTCATCTTCTGCCAAATCAATTAAAAATTGTTTTTTTCCTTCAAAAGCCTGAAGAATCATTGGAAAAGTTAAATTTTCTTTACTTCTCAAGAAGTTTAAAAACTTTGACATAAAAGAATCTTGTTCTAGAAAAATATCCAATGCGGGCAAGCTTGAAAGATTCGGGCTATCAATTAAAACTTTGATGATACTTTTTGAAACTTTGTCTAGTTCTAAAACTTCTTCTTTTACTTGATTTTTTTTCATCCTAGCGTCAGGCTCTTTTTGTCTTTCTGGTTGTTTGATTTCTTCTAATTCAACTCCTAATTTCTTGGAAAACTCCTGAAACATTATTTTCTTAAAATTACTTGAAGGCATTAACTGTGTTATGTCTAAAAATTCTTTCATTGCCGATGCTTTAGATTCAATAGAATCATCATATTTTTTTAAAATGTTTTCAAACAGATACTCAGATAGAACTTTTGAATTTTCCATTCTTTTTTCAAACTCTTCTTTACCTTCTTTCTCAAGTAAGCTTGACGGATCTTCGCCTTCGGGTAAAAACATAAATTTTATTTTTTTACCGTCTCTCAATCCTGAAAGACTAATATTCAAAGCAGATTCAGCAGCTTTTACTCCAGCATCGTCTCCATCAAAACAAAATATGACTTCATCTACATGAGTAAATAATTTATCAATATGAACCTTGCTAGTTGCTATTCCCAAAGTAGCAACAGCATAATTCATATCATTTGAAAAAAGAGATAAAACGTCTGTGTATCCTTCAACAACAACTATCCGATTGATTCTTTTTTTATTTTTGAGAATTTCACTCAAACCATAAAGTTCTCTGCCTTTTTTGAAAATATCCGAATCCGAAGAATTTAAATATTTAGGATTATCGGTTGGATCAATTACTCTTCCACCAAATCCAATAATTTGATCTCTATGAGATTTGATAGGAAAAATAATTCTATTTCTGAAAACATCGTAAATCTTGTTATTTTTTTCACTGATTTTAAAGAGACCTGCATCAACCTTTTGTAATTCTGGATCAAGATTTTTTTTAAAAAAAGTCGACAAATTATCCCATCCTTTTGGAGCAAAACCTATTTGAAAAGTTTTAATTGTTTCTTCATTTATTCCTCTGTTTAAAAGATAATTTTTAACCTCAGATTGGCTGCCATCTTTATACAAATTGTTTACATAAAAATCGGTAGCTAAAGCATTCAACTCAAAAATTTTTTTATTTTTTTCGTAATTTTTGTCGTTTCCTGTTTTAGGAATTTCTAAACCCGCATTATTAGCTAAGATTTCTATAGCTCCTTGAAAGTCATGTGACTGATAGTTCATTAAAAATCCAATTGCATTTCCCGAAGCTCTGCATCTAAAACAGTAATAAAATTGTTTTTGTTGACTTACACTAAAAGAAGGCTTATTTCCATCATCACAAAAAGGACACAAAGCCCAATGATCCTTCCCTTTTTTATTCAAAGGTATATGAGAATCAACCAGCGAAACAATGTCTGTTTCGTCAAGCAATCTTTGAATGAATTCATCTGGTATAAAAGCTGGCATTATTATTTTTTGTCCCTCATAAAAGAATCTAAAATCAATTTAGCAGCTAACCCGTGGTTATTTTTCTCGATATATTGTTTGTTTTTGTTTAAATCCTTCATGATCTGCTTAGCTTCGTAAGTAGTTAGTTTTTCATCAACAAAATTTATCTTGATATTTATATCCTTTTCAAGTTTTTTAGAAAAATTTCTTATTTCTAAAGACATTTCACTCTCACTGTTGTCCATGTTAAGAGGTAGACCTATAACAATAGTGTTAATATCCCATTCGGTAATCAAATTTTTTATCTTTTCAACTAATTCTTTTCTATTTTTAAATTTCTTTGAAAAGTAGGTAGAACAAGAATTTGTTATTTGTTCTCCTACAGCGAATCCAACTCTTTTTAACCCATAATCAATTCCTAAAATATTCACTTTAAAATTTCTTGATTTCCAAACTTCCAGTCTCTAACGATCGTAATTTCAACATAGTCAGCCATTTCCTCGGGAAATTCATTAAAAGGTGAGGCCATTTCAATAATTTCCATTGCTACTTGATCTAACTTCTCATTTCCTGAGGCTTTAATAAGCGCATAATCTAAAAGATCTCCATTTTTGCCTAAAGTCACTGATAAAGTTAATTTTAATGGAACAGTTGAATCAATAAAGTCAGGGTAGTTCAAGTTGCCAATAGTTTCTATCTTTCTCTGCCAAGCGCTTACGTATTTGTTCGCAGCGAGATTTTTCTTTTCTTTTGTTTGTAATTTTTTTGAAAAAATTTCTTTTTTTGGGCCGAGATTCTCATCTGTTATTTTAAATTGATATAAATTAGAAGGCATATCAAATCTTTGATAATTAGAAAATTCTAAATTAACGCTAGTTACAAAGTTCTTAGAAAAAGTGTTTTCAGTTTCTGTAAATGAAAGAAAAAAAATCAATAAAATATGTAGACTAAAAGAAACTGTAAGAAAAAAATTAAATCTAATAGACATTAGCTTTTACGATTCAACAAAATTGAAGACTTCTTCCATTAAATTAATACCCTTTTTATCTAAGAGCTCTCTGAAGCAAGTTGGACAAGTTATATTTATTTCTGTTAAAAAATCACCAACTATATCCAAGCCAGCTATAAGAATTCCTCTTTCCTTAAGTTTAGGTGCTATCTTAGATGCGATAGCCAGTTCAATTTTATTTAATTTTTCTATAGACGCTATCCCGCCTGCTGCTAAATTCCCTTTGAATTCCCCCATTGCAGGAGTTCTAACAACTGCATATTCTGATGGCCTTCCATTAATAACCAAAATTCTTTTGTCGCCTTCGTACACTCTTTCTATAAATTTTTGAACCATTATTTTCTCTTTAAAGTTTTTCGTGCTTTTTTTTAATTTGTCGCTAAGGTCATTCATACTAAAATTAAGTTTTTCTATTCCTTGACCGCCCATTAAATTTAAAGGCTTTGAAACAACATCTTTATATTTATCGATGAAATTGAAAATCAACTTTTTATCTGAAGAAATAATGGTTTCCGTACAAAATTCTGGATATTCTAAAATAGAAATTTTTTCATTGAAATTTCTTAAGGATGAAGGCTTATTATAAACCTTCACTCCTTCCTTTTCTGCCGAATCTAAAACATATGTATTGTTTATATAGTCCATATTAAATGGAGGATCTTGTCTCATAAAAATAACATCTAAATCTTTCAAAAATATTTTGTTTGCAACATCTAGAAAGAACCAGCTTTTAGGGTCCATTTTCACTGTAATTTTAGAGCTTAACGCACAAGCATCTTTACCATCAAAAAATAGGTTTTTTGATTCTATGTAGAAAACATCATGATTTCTTTTTTGAGCTTCATAAATCAAAAGAAGAGTCGAGTCTTTTTTGAAGTCAATATCTGAAATAGGGTCCATAACAACAGCTATTTTCATTTTTTAACTCCATAAAGAGCCTTAATCATAGACAGAGCTACAATAGGCATAGTTTCCGTTCTAAAAGTTAAATTACCACATGAAATACTTTTGAAATTATTTTTTTTAAAAAAAATTTTTTCTTCTTCTGAAAAGCCCCCCTCGGGACCAATTAAAAGATCTATGGATGAAAATAGCTCTAATTCCTGGATATTATTCCTAGCATTAGGATCTAAAAAAATTTTACATTTTGAATTTGAGAAAGCTATCCAATCCTGTAAAGAACTAGAGTAAATTTTTGGAACCCAGTTCAAACCAGATTGTTCACATGAATTAAAAGCTATTGATTTCCATCTCATAATTTTTTTTTCACTAGGTAACTTTGAAAATTTAGTTTTTTTTGTTTTTATGCTGCTTATAGAATCAATACCTGCTTGACAAACTTCTCTAATAACTTTGTCAAATGATTTAATCTCTGCTACAGCAATATTAATAGATGGAATTTGTTTTTTTTGGAAATTTATATCTGAAGTTCTCTCTAATACAATATTTTTTTTATTATGATCTATGACTTTTGCATTAAAAAAATATCCATTACCATTAAACAATTCTACATTTTGCTCTTTTTTAATATTTATTACTTTTAAATGATGAGAGGCGGCAATATTTAAATTAATTGAGTTTTTTTCTTCTGTTTCAAAAGGATAAAAAATACGTGGTATTCTCATTGCATAAATCGTACATTATTTTAAAAAAAAATTGATATTCTAAATGAAAATAATTTTAATAAGACATGGTGAAGCTGCTTCAACTTGGGAAAAATCTTCAGATCCAGGGTTAAGCGATTTAGGAAAAGCTCAAGCAGAAGAATGTTCAAATGAATTATTAAAATTAGAAAAAATAAGCTCTTTCAGTTTAATTTCAAGTCCATTAGCCAGAGCAAAGGAAACTTCTAAACCTCTCTCCGATAAAATAAATTTGCCTGTTTCTATAAATCCCCTTTTTGCAGAAATACCTTCGCCTGGAATCAATCTATCTGAAAGGAAAGAATGGTTACAAAAAATATTTTTGATGAAATCATCTGATTTAGAGGCGCCTCAAAAAAAATGGAGAGATGCAATTATTAATGAAATTGAAAATTTAAATAAACCGACAATCATTTTTTCACATTTTATGGTAATTAATATTATAGTTAGTCACTTAAAGAAAAATGGTTTGGTAGTAAGTTTTTACCCTGACAATTGTTCAATAACAAATCTATCAAAGGATAATAAAGGGAAAATTAGAATAATAAATTTAGGTTCTGAACTTCAAACTGAATTAAATTAAACAGATGGTAAGTAATCAAGAGAGAAGAACTTTGAGATATCAAGTTGGGATATCTCTTAGAAGATATTTTAAAGAACTAGATGGAAATAAAGCCTCAGAGGTCTATCAAATGGTTATGAATGAAGTTGAAGGGCCAATGCTTGAAGAAGTTATGAGTTTTTGTAAAGGAAATAAATCTGAAGCCTGCAAAGTTCTTGGAATTAATAGAGGCACTTTAAGAAAAAAACTTAAACAGCACAAGATTAAGTAATTAATGTCCAAAAATAAACCTGTCAAAATTAAAAGAGCTTTAATAAGTGTCTCTAATAAGAAGGGTATTGTTAATTTTGCCAAAAAACTTCATAAATTAAATATAGAAATTATATCGACTGGAGGCACTGAAAAATTATTAAAAAAAAATAAAATACCTGTAATTTCTGTTGAAAAATTTTCAGGTTCGCCAGAAATGATTGAGGGTCGAGTAAAAACTTTGGTTCCACAAATTCATGGAGGAATTCTTTCTCGCCGAAAAAAAGATAGAGACGAAATAAAAAAACACGGTATCAAAGAAATTGATTTAGTTGTGGTGAATCTCTATCCGTTTGAAGAAACAATAAGAAAACCTAACATTGAATTAGACGAAGCAATAGAAAATATTGATATTGGAGGTCCAACAATGTTGAGATCAGCGGCTAAAAACTTTTTCCATGTTGCTGTAGTTTCGTCTCCGAATCTTTATGATTCATTTATCGCAGACTTACAGAAAGAAAGTGGCAAGTGTTCATATGAAACTCGAAGAAAATTATCTTTGAAAGCTTTTGAACATGTAACAAATTATGACATTGCTATTGTAAACTTTTTATCAACTTATGATGATGAAGCTCCAGAAAACTTTTTCAGCAGTCATAAACTGAAACAGGTATTAAGATATGGAGAAAACCCTCATCAGAAAGCAAATTTTTATATAAATTCTGGGTCTCAAGGAGCAGGCATCACTTCGGCAGAGCAAATTCAAGGAAAAGAACTTTCTTACAATAATATTGCAGATACCGATGCGGCCATTGAATGCGTTTCAAACTTTGAAAAACCTTCTTGTGTCATTGTCAAACATGCAAATCCTTGTGGCGTAGCTTCCGGTAAGACATTGCTAGAAGCTTATGAAAAAGCTTTTTCTTGTGATGAAACTTCTGCATTTGGAGGCATTATTGCTTTTAATAAGGTACTTGATAAATTTACTGCAAAAAAAATAATCGAAAATCAATTTGTTGAAGTCATAGCTGTACCAGCCATTAATCTTGCTGCAAAAAAAATAATAGCTGCAAAAAAAAATGTACGTCTTTTGTTGGTTAAAGATTTATTTCAAAAACCAACCGGATTCAAAACCTTAACAATGAACCAAGGTATTCTGGTTCAAAATGTCGATGATGGTGTGATATCAAAAAAAGATCTCAAAGTAGTAACCAAGAAAAAACCAACTTCCAAACAAATCAATGATGCTTTATTTGCTTGGCGTGTTGGGAAGTATGTCAAATCCAATGCAATTGTTTATGCAAAGAATAATATGACTCTTGGCATAGGAGCAGGTCAAATGAGTAGAATCGATAGTGCAGAAATTGCAGTCAGTAAAGCCAAAAAAGCGGGTTTTAATCTCAAAGGAGCTACTATGGCTTCGGATGCATTTTTTCCATTTAGAGATAGCATTGATGAAGCTGCAAAGAATGGAATCCAAAATGTTATTCAACCTGGAGGATCAATAAGAGATAAAGAAGTTATTGCGGCAGCTAATGAAGCTAACATGATCATGTTTTTCACAAGCATGCGGCACTTCAGACATTGATATGAAAGTTTTGGTAATAGGTTCTGGAGGAAGAGAACACGCGCTTGTTTGGAAATTTTCCCAAAGCAATTTGTGTGAAAAGGTTTTTGTTGCTCCTGGAAACGCCGGTACTGCTGATGAGCCAAAAACAGAAAACGTTGACATAAGTGCTGAAGATTTAGATGGATTATTGGATTTTGCAAAAAATAAAGAGATTGATCTTACTATTGTCGGTCCTGAGGCTCCCTTAGTCCTGGGTCTGATTGATTTATTTGAAAAAAATAATTTGCTTTGTTTAGGCCCAAATAAATTTGCTGCACAAATGGAAGGCTCAAAGATTTTCATGAAAGATGTTTTGAAAAAAGGAAATATTCCTACTGCAGCTTATGAAGTATTTTCAGATCCTATGATTGCAAAAGAGTATTTAGAAACATGCGATATCCCAATTGTCCTTAAAGCAGACGGTCTTGCAGGTGGAAAAGGAGTAATCATTGCTTTTTCTAGAGAAGAAGCCCTAGAAGCCCTAAATTCTTTAATGATAGAACAAAAGCTTGGATCTGCAGGAGATAATCTTGTCATTGAAGAGTTTTTAAAGGGCGAAGAAGCTAGTTTTATAGTTTTGTGTGACGGTAAAAATGTAATTCCTTTGGCAAGTTCTCAAGACCACAAACAAAGAGATGATGGTGACAAAGGGCCTAATACAGGCGGAATGGGAGCATACTCCCCTACCCCCTTGATTACTGAAGAGCTGAACGAAAAAATTATGCAAGAAATAATCCTTCCTACTTTGGTCGAATTAAAACGAAGAGACATAGAATATAAGGGTTTTTTATATGCTGGTTTGATGATCGATGATGAAGAAATTAAGGTCTTGGAATATAACTGTAGGTTTGGGGATCCAGAAACTCAACCAATATTAATGAGAATGAAAAGCGATTTTCTTGAATTATGTTTAAAGGCTGCAAAACAAGAATTAGAGGAAGAGCAAATCGAATGGGATGAAAGATTTGCATTAGGTGTTGTAATGGCTTCAAAAGGTTATCCTGAAAAATATGAAACAGGTTTTCCAATCTTGGGTATAAAAGAAGAGAATGAAACTACAAAAGTATTTCATTGTGGAACTAAGAAAGAAGGAGAAGAGATTCTTTCAAATGGCGGTCGGGTTCTTTGTGTTACAGGATTAGGAAATGATTTAAATACTGCTTTTGAAAAAGCTTACGAAGCAACTTCTAAAATTAGTTGGAGTGGCGCTTTTTATAGAAAAGATATTGGAAAAAGGAATCAGTAAATTTTAGGCAAGTATTTCCCGAAGTGCTTCGCCTGGACTTGGCTTTCGCATAAAACTTTCGCCAATGAGGAAAGCATGAATGCCTTGCTCCTTAGAAGATAAAATATCTTCTTTTGAACTAATGCCGCTTTCAGATACTACAATCACATCATTGGATATTTGCTTAGCTAATTCTTTTGCTAAATTTTTATCGACTTCAAATGATGTGAGATCTCTATTATTAATGCCTACTAATCTTGGATCGACGGACAAAGCTATATTCAATTCATCTTCCGAGTGAACTTCAATCAAAACATCCAGATTTAACTCTTCTGCTAATTGAGAAAAGTCGTTCAATTGTGCCAAATCAAGAGCAGCAACTATCAAAAGTATACAGTCTCCTCCTGAAGCCTTTGTTTCGTATATTTGATAAGGATCAATCATAAAATCTTTTCTTAAAATTGGTAATGTGCAGGTGTTCCTTACTATGTCCAGGTACTCCAATTTTCCTTGAAAAAATGGTTCGTCTGTGAGGATACTTAAAGAAGTGGCGCCATTTGTTTCGTAATCTTCTGCAATCTTTTTTGGTTCAAAATCTTTTCTTATAATGCCTTTGCTGGGCGATGCCTTTTTAATTTCAGCAATAATTGCTGTTTCTTCCTTAGAAACTTTTGTCGAAATTGCTTCAATAAAACCCCTTTTCTTATATTTTTCAAAATCCTCTTCTAAAGAAGAAACTGGTCTATAAGAACTAGACTTTTTGACTGTTTCTTTAGTGGTTTCTATTATTTTATTAAGCTGATTCATTGAAATTATTAGAAAAAGTAGCCAATTCCTCAAGCTTATCTAAGCCTGACCCTGACTTTATTACATCAATTGCTATCTCAAATGCTTTTTCGAAGCTATTTACTAAGTCAGAAACATAAATTACGGCAGCAGAATTTAAACTTATGATATCTTCGCCCGATTTAAAACCTTTATTTTGGAGAGTTGTTTTTATAAGTTCTAGACTTTTTGATGGAGAATCTATTTGAAGATCATTTAAATCGTTATGATAAATATCAAAATCTTTTGGATCAATTTCATACTCTTTAATTTTATTATTTTCCAATTCCGCCACAAATGTTTTGTCTACTGAACTAATTTCATCAAGACCATCTTTTGAATGAAAAACCATCGTTTTGATTGATCCAAGATTTTTTAGAGTTTCTGTAACAGGCACAACCCATTTAGGATCATAAACCCCGATACATTGTCTTTTTGCACCTGCAGGATTTGTAAGTGGTCCAAGCAAATTAAAAATAGTTTTGTCAGCAATTCGTTTTCTTACTGGCATTACATATTTCATTCCCGGATGAAAATTTTGAGCAAACATAAATCCAATTCCTACCTCTTCAATACATCTAGCGACTTGGTCCGGATTTAAATTTAAATTTACATTTGCTGCTTCTAAGACATCCGCACTTCCACTTTTTCCAGTTGCAGTCCTATTGCCATGTTTAGCAATTTTTACTTTTGCGGCGGCAGCTATTAGGCCTGCGGTCGTAGAGACGTTCATCATGCTCTTTCCTAAACCTCCCGTTCCACAACAATCTACTAAGTAATCTTGAAATTTAACTTTTACTTTTAATGATGAATTTCTCATTGCTTGGACTGCTCCGGTAAGTTCATCGGATGTCTCTCCTTTTTTTGAAAGGTTTAATAAAAATTTTTCTATTTCAGTTTCAGACACTTGTCCCAAAAATATTTTTTGAAAAATAATTGCAGATTCTTCTTGTGATAAGTTTTTTTTTGAAGATTTATTTATGATTTCTGAACTATTCATTTACTTTCAAGAAAATTTAAAAGAATTTTTTTTCCTTCATTGGTCATTATTGACTCTGGATGAAACTGAACTCCTGAAATTTTTAAATTAACATGTTGAATTCCCATAATTGTTCCATTTGAAGTCCTAGCATTGACTATCAAATCTTTCGGTAAGGATTCTGATTCAATGATTAAAGAATGATATCTCGTAACAGCTAAATCATTATCAACATTTTTAAATAAAAAGTTTGAATCATGATCAATAATTGAAATTTTTCCATGCATAGGCTTATCAGCCTTTACAATCTTTCCTCCAAAAGCCTCTCCGATGGCTTGGTGCCCAAGACATACTCCTAGAATTGGAATTTTTTCTTTAAAAAAATTTATTAAATCTATTGAAACTCCTGCTTCTTTTGGAGAACATGGCCCAGGAGAAATTACCAGGTATTCTGGTTCTAAAGCCTCTGCCTCTTGTACAGTAATCTTGTCATTTCTAAAAACTTTAACTTCTTGTCCCAACTCTCCAAAGTATTGAACTAAGTTATACGTAAACGAATCGTAGTTATCTATCATCAACAGCATTAATCCATTTCCTCTATTGCCTTAATAATTGATTGAGCTTTATTCAAAGATTCTTGATATTCTGCTTCGGGATCAGAATCATACACTACTCCGCCCCCTGCTCTTACACTCAGTTCTTTGTCTTGAATAACTGCTGTTCTTATAGCAATCGCTAGATCCATATTTCCTGTCCAGGATAGGTAGCCGATTGCACCGCCATAAACTCCTCTTCGGTCAGGTTCTAATTCGTCAATTATCTCCATAGCTCTGACTTTTGGAGCTCCAGAAAGAGTTCCTGCAGGAAAGGTGGCTTTCAAAACGTCTATTGAAGAATATCCTTCATCTAATTCGCCTATTACATTCGATACCAGGTGCATAACGTGAGAGTATTTCTCTATTTTCATTTGTTCTGTAGTTTCTACAGATCCGATTTTTGCAATTCTTCCCACATCATTTCTGCCTAAATCAATCAGCATTAAGTGTTCAGCAATTTCTTTTGGATCATTCTTTAATGTAGAAGCCAATTCATTATCTTCTTTTTCGTTTTTACCTCTTTTAATTGTCCCGGCTATAGGTCTAACAGTAACCTCATTGTTTTGAAGCCTTACAAGAATTTCTGGCGAAGCTCCGACTATATGTAAATCATCTATTTTCAAAAAGTACATGTAAGGGCTTGGATTTAATTTCCTCAAAGCCTTATAAAGTTCAACCGGGGAGCCTTCAAAAGGAGTGGTTAATTCCTGTCCGTAAACAACCTGCATTACGTCGCCTTCAATTATGTAATCTTTAATTTTTTTTATTGAGTCTAAGTATTCTTTTTTTGAAACTGAAGATGAAAAATTAATTTTATTCTTAGTTTTTTTTCTCTCTTCTTTGCTTGGCTCTAAAAGTTTATCGTGGATTTCATCAATTCTAGACAAACAAGCTGATTTTTCGTCTTCTTGCCCATTAACAACAATGAATAGAGATTTTTTAATATTATCAAAAATAATTACTTCATCAGAAATCATTAACGAAATATCATCATATTTCAATTTAGGCTTTGGAGATTCTTTTAACTTCCCTTCTATTTCTCTTATAGTTTCGTAACTAAAATATCCAACAAGGCCTCCATGAAATTCAGGTAATGCCTTATTTTTTTTAACATCAATATTTTTTAGAAAATCATCTATTTGATCTAAAGGGTTTTTTGATAAAGAAATTTTTTGATCGGTTGGCAAACCGATAATTGAGTATCGTGCCCATTTATCTCCTCCCTCTACGGATTCAAAAAAATACGAATTTTTATCATTTTCAAATTTTAAATAAATTTCTAGAGGAGAGTCTAAATCCCCAATAATTTCTTTGAAAAAGGCTATTTTAGTTTTCATATTCTAAAGAAGAGTCTATTAATTTGTATTCTGCTAATAGTTCGCCCCTATTGGCCTCTATAACTTTTATTGCTGGATGACACATCTTTTTTTCCGAAAATGGCTCTCCTTTTTCAATTACTAATTTAATTCTATCTACAAATAAAATATCTAACGGAATCGAAGTATTTTTCATCCACATACATCTAATTTTTCTTTCTCCATTCCATACAAAATTTACTTGATGAAATTTAGAAAGTTTTTCCAAATTCATTAATCCAATTTTTCTATCTTTATTATTTTTTAAATTTTTTATACAAATATTCTTATCAACTATAGATTCAAAACCTAAGTCGCATTCATAATTTTGCTTCTCTGAAGAAATTAGATTGAATGAAAAGAAACTAATTAAAATTATCTTTAAGAGCTTTAATAGCGTCGACATAACTAGATTTATTGAAAATAGCAGAGCCAGCTACAAAAGTATCTGCTCCTGCAGAGGCAATATCAAAAATATTTGATTCTTTAATTCCTCCATCAACTTCTAATCGGATATCTTTTTGCTTTTGATCGATAATCTTTCTTAGACTTGCAATCTTAGGAATAGTTTCAGGTATAAAGTCTTGCCCTCCGAAGCCAGGAAATACACTCATGAGCAAAACCATATAAAGTTCTTCTAAATATGGCGTCAAAGTATCAAGAGAAATATCTGGATTCAACACTAAGCCGGGCTTGCATCCTAAATCTTTAATTAGTTGGATAGACTTTTCTGTATCATTTGAAGTTTCTGGATGAAAGGTTATAGAAGTTGCTCCAGCATCAGCAAACATTTTTATAAGATCGTCGACTGGTTCAACCATTAAGTGGACATCTATAGGGCAATTTATTCCTGACTTTCTTAAAGATTCACAAACCATTGGTCCGATAGTCAAATTTGGTACAAAGTGGTTGTCCATTACGTCAAAATGTATCCACTCTGCCCCAGCCGAGAGTACTTCTCTTACTTCTTCTCCTAACTTCGAAAAATCGGCTGACAAAATTGAGGGAGCTATAATGTTGTATTGTTTTGGCATTATAGAATTTTACCCTTCGCTTATAATAACGTCTAATTGGCTAAGATCATTTTTTGAATTTATATTTAAGGCCAAGCCATTAAAAATTTCTCCAGAAATTTCTTTCGTCTCAACAATTGGCAAAAGGAGATCGTTCCATAATTGAAGTTTATTAAGCTTGATTTCATTAAATATTTTTGGATTAATAAGTCCTATTCCTGAATAAGTAAGTTCTTTAGAGTTTTCATCTACATAAACGTAGTCCTTCTTTAAATTCATATCAGCATATTGATCATTCCCTTTTTTAAGTAAAATTAAGTGCGCGGCCTTTTCTAGTTCATAATTTGCTAGTCTTGAAAAGGGATAATCTGTCCATAGATCTCCACTTAAAATTAAAAACGGATCGTTGCCAATTAATTCTTTCGCTTTTATCAAGGCCCCACCAGTTCCTAAAATCTTTTCTTCGAATGAATATTCAATTTTTAAATCAAATTTTGAACCATCGCCAATATGATCTTTTATTAGATCAGCTAGATAATGTGTATTTATAATTATTTGGTTAAAGCCTGCGCTTTTCAATTTCAATATATTCCACTCGATTAAAGATTTTCCTTTGACCTTCAAAAGTGGCTTTGGAAGATCTTTGGTTAAATCTTTAAGCCTAGTTCCCAATCCAGCAGCAAGAATAAAAGCCTTCATATTAAGTTATTTTAGCAATCCTCTCGTTTAAAACTTCCTTTAAAGGTAGGAGCGTTTCTGAAATCGGTTTTAATTCTTCATATGCCTTAGAGGTATTAATCATATAATTCAAAAGTACTGGAAAATCAGCAATTCTATTTGTTCTATTCAAATCTAAATAAACTTTGGAAAGCTTTCCAAGAATTCTGAATTGTCTCTGAATACTACAATAGTCAATGTATTCAATTAATTTATTTAAAGAAATCTTTAGATCAAGTTTTTTTTCAATTTTTTTCTGATAATTTTCATACCAAGTCAATATTTTCTCTTTTGGCCAAAAAAAATATAAATCTTTAAACAAAGAAGCTAGATCTAGACCAATCGGTCCTATTAAAGCATCTTGAAAATCTAAGACACCAGTTTTATTATCCTTAAAAATTAGATTTCTACATTCATAATCGAAGTGGCAAATCACTTTTGGTTGATCTAGCAAATTTAAAGAGACTTTTTCATATCTTTCTTTAAGAATTCTTAAAGATTTATTATGGATTTTTTTCTCTAAAAAAGTATTTACGAAAAATTCTTCAAATAAATCCCAATTATATGAAAGTAAATTTTCGTCAAAATTGCTAAAAATATTCTTATCCAAGTTTAAGCTTTGAATCTTGACCAATTCATTAATAGCCAAATCATAATAAAGATCTGCTTTTTCATTAGACAAATTAAATTGATATAGTTCATCTCCAAAATCTTCGACTAAAATCAAGCCTAAAACTTCATTTTCGGAATAAATAGTTGGAACATTCACTCCATTGTTTTTAAAAATTTTTGATTTTTTACTAAATAGGGAAACACTTTCTTCAATTCCATCAGGAACAATCATTAAAATAACTGAGCAGTTATCTAGAAAGAAAAATCTATAAAAATCTCTTTGACTTGATTCGAGTCTTAATTTTAAGAAATCTTTAACACCTGAACTGTTTATTTGATTAAGTTGTTTGGTAAGCCACTCTGAATGACTGTTAGAAAGATTTGTTATCAAAATTTCTAACTATTCTTTGCTGCTTCAGGAGGCAAAATATCATCAGGCACAAAAAAATCTGGAGCAAGTTGATCAAAAGGCACGGAAGCATATTTTGAAAAATCTGTGACACCGTGTTCTGCTAAAAGATTGTCATCTATACAAAAGTTACCTGTAAATTCCTTAGAAGGCTTTGTCAAAATTACATAAGCAGCATCAGCCATAATCTCGGGAGTCCTTGAAATATTTGCCATCTCTTCTCCTCCCAAAACATTTTTAACAGCCGCAGTCGAAATTGCAGTTCTAGGCCATAAAGCGTTTACAGCTACTCCTTGCTCTTTAAACTCTTCTGCCATTCCTAAAACGCAGAGACTCATCCCATATTTTGCCATTGTGTATGCAACGTGTCCGGAAAACCATTTAGGATTCATATCTAAAGGCGGAGATAAATTCATAATGTGTGGATTTTCAGACTTTAAAAGATGAGGAAGACATTTCTTTGAAGTCAAAAAAGTACCTCTTGCATTGATTTGGTTCATCAAGTCATATCTTTTCATATCTGTTTGAAGCGTATTGGTCAATTGGATTGCGCTAGCATTATTTACACAGATATCTATTCCTCCAAAATGTTCAGCTCCCTTCTCTACACATTCTTCTACTTGTTCTTCAGACCTGATGTCACAAACCAAAGGAAAAGCTTTTCCTCCGGCCTCTTCAATTTCTTCAGCGGCTGTATAAATTGTTCCTGGTAATTTTGGATGAGGTTCTGCTGTTTTTGCAGCCAAAATAATGTTGGCTCCATCTTGAGCGGCTCTTTTAGCTATTGCTAGCCCAATACCTCTGCTAGCTCCCGAAATAAAAAGTGTTTTATTTGCTAATTTAGTCATTTTATCTCCATATTTTTTTTGTTATTTAAAAAATGTATTTTACCCCCCAAATACGCTTAATATCATTAGAATGGTAAATTATTAAGAATTTTCATGAAAAAAATTTCATCTTCTTTTTCTAGTTTACTCACACTAAGCTCAACATTTTTGATCTCTATTTTACTTAACAGTCAGGATTTTAATTATAGCTCTGATTATTTTTTTTCAGATAAAGAAAATAATTCCCTTATTTTTGAAGGGAACGTGAATTTAAATTATGAAGAAATTATTTTTAGTTCAGAAAAAGCAAAGCTTAATCAAAAAAATAAAACACTAGAATTAGAAATGCTCTCCTTTAGGGTTAAGGACCAATTCGTTTGGGGCGAGGCTGAAAAGGCTTTGGCAATGAAAAATAAAGTTTCATTTAAAGAGGCGAAATTTTCTTTATGTCCTTGCGAAGAAAAAATATGGTGGATAGAGTCGGAAAAAGTAGATTTAGAGACCAAAGAGAATAATATTTCTTTTAAAAAAGCTAAATTAAAAGTAAATAATCAAACCATTTTTTATTTTCCTAAAGGCTCTTTTCCAGCATCAGGCGAGAGAAGAAGTGGCTTTTTACTCCCTGAAATATCAGCATCCAATAAAAATGGTACTGATATTAAGATTCCCTACTATTTCAATTTAGCAAAAAATTACGATTTTACTTTTGAGCCAAGATATATTGCAAAACGAGGAGAAGGAGGTTTTTCAAAATTTAGATATTTATCTAAAAATTATAGTGGTTATATTGAGTCTTCTTTCTTATCAGAAAATGATAAATACATTAATAAAACAAGTGATAAATCATTTAGATGGTCTTTTAACTTTATCCATAACGCTAAAATTTTAAAAAACTATTTCCTAAAAATAAAATATTCCAATTTAGGAGATAGTCTTTTTTTAAGAGATTTTGGTGGAAGTTTTAATGGTCAGTCAGATCAATTGTTTGTTCCACAAAAGATTCAAATTGCCAATTTTGGAAAAAACTATAATTTCAGTGCAATTGTAAATGCATTCAAGTTAACAAGCCCTATTGGAGTAAATCAATTCCAAGCCTTGCCAGAAATTAAATTTAATTATTTTTTAAATTATCAAAATTTTGATTTTAACTTAAAAACCAACTATCAATCTTTTAGAAAGGGAGGATCTTTCTTTGAAAATTCAAAACAAAGGATTGAAAAACTTAAAATTGAGCCTGAACTTTTATTTTATAAGAGTTTTCTTAATTTAGACTCAATGATTAAGGTTAATTATAAATTTGAAAACTTTTATTTAGAAAATTATGAAAAATCTAGAATTTTGCCTCAAGTAGAATTTAAAATTAATCAAAATTTATTCAAAAATAAGAATAATAAATCAGAAGTTCTATCTCCCTTTTTAAGCTTTATCTATGCTGAAGAGGTAAATCAAGATAACTTGCCGAATATAAATTCTGGTTTTTTCTTAGATTCTCATAGTTTTTCTAAAGATATTTTATCTGGGGATAGTTATGTGCCGATGCGAAGAGACATTCTTTTAGGAGCAGATTATTTATTATTAGAAAAGAAAAAAAGGTTGAATATTTCTTTTTCTAGACTGTTCGGACTAGGAAAAAGGTTTTTAGAAACAAATTTATTTAGAGTAGATTTGCCTGAACCGTACCAAGTAAAAATTAATTATAAAAACGGAGAGAATTTTAATTTCTTTAGCTCTTTAACTAAAGATTCAAACAAAAATTATGATGCTTTTAATATGGGAATAAATAAAACGTTTTCAAACCAAAATTTTTCCAGCCTAAACTTCACTTGGATTAGAGATATAAATTCTTATATTTTTGAAAATAATGAAAAAAGAAATATCAGGTTTTTTGAGAATAAGAATAAAATTTACTTAAATGAAAGAACATCTTTTCACTCTAAAATTGAATATGATGTAAAAAACTCTAATCTTTCTAATTTAGTTTTAGGAATAGAATATGAAAATCCTGGTCTGGTTTTTGGATTGGCTCTGATAGAATCCAACGAATTGGATTGGTTCAAATTGATAAATGAAAATACTTTCAATGAATATAATAGAGAAAGTTTTAGAATTTACTTTGAATTAAAAGGCTTAGGCTCTTTAGGAAGAAAAATAAATCAATATACTGATAGGAAATTAATACAGTAATGTTAAAAAAAGTCTTAAAAAAAATTATTTCACTTATTTTATTCTTTTCCTTAAACGCAAGTGGAGAAAAAGTAGTTTTAGATAAAATTGCAGTAATTGTTGGTGACGGTTTAGTTCTTGAATCTCAATTTAATCTCAAATTTCAAAAATATGTTCAAGAATTTTCTAAACAGAATCCTGGTCAGGCTTTGCCCCCAGAAAGTTTTTTAAAAAAACAAATTTTAGAAAGTCTTATTGTTGAAGAACTTCTTCTTCAAAAAGCTGAAAGATTTGGAGTCAGGATAAGTGATCAAGAACTCAACGACTATATGGATCAGATTGCTAAAAGCAATAATATAACTCTTGAAGAGTTTATTAATGAAGTTTCTTCTGAAGGAAGCTTTCAAAATTTTAGAAGAGATTTAAAAAATAACCTCATTATCCAAAGGGTTCAAAGAGGCCTCGTTAGGCCAAAAGTCTTTATATCGGATCAAGAGTTAGAAAACTATATCGCGTCAGCTGAAGGTCAAAGTTCTATATTAATAGAATATAAAGTAAATCAAATTTTAATAAAATCAAAAATTCAAGCGGAAGAAATAAGTCAAAAACTTTCTGATGGGGAAGATTTCAACGATTTAAAGGCTAGATATGACGAAAGTACAGAAAATGAAGAGCCCAAATGGCAAAGGAAGTCTGAGCTGCCTTCTTTATTTGGCATCGTAGAAGATATGCAAATTGGTTCTCATTCTGATCCATTGGAAAGTGGAGCAGGTTTTTATTTTATTAAATTAGAAGATAAAAGAGGAGATACAGTAAAAGTAGAGTCTCAAGACTTAGTCAGGCATATCCTTATTCAAACTTCCGAAATAAGAAGTGACAAACAGGCAGAAGAATTAATTAATGAAATTAAAAATAGAATTTCTAAAGGAGAAGAGTTTAGAGTTCTCGCTAGATTGTATTCCGATGATCCTGGCTCAAAACTTAATGGGGGTGACTTAGGTTGGTCAACATCTGATAAATATGATCCCATTTTTAAAAAAGTTATTGACGATTCAAATCTAAATGAAGTGAGTGAGGTTTTTAAAAGTTCTTTTGGTTTTCATATACTTGAAGTGTTGGATAGAAGAAAAAAAGACGTATCAAAGGAATTACAAAAAGATAAGGCATTTAAAATTATTTTTGAAAGAAAGTATGAAGAGCAACTAGAAAGAACTCTTCAAGAATTGAGAGCAGAGTCGTACGTTGACATTAAAATCAATATATGAAAAAAATTGCTTTAAGTCCTGGTGATCCTGCAGGAATTGGTCCTGAAATTTGTCTTAAGTCTTTGAAAGAAATCAACAATCCAAAAGACTTTGTGTTAATTGGTGATATAGATTTTTACAAAAAGCTTTCTAAAGATTTAAACTTGAATTTGTCTTTCGAAGAGACCTTGGATGCAAAAGATTCTATTTTAGTAAAGAATATCAAACTTAATTCTAAAGTTACTTCGGGTTCTCCAAATATTGAAAACTCTAAATATGTTCTAGATGTTTTGTTAGCTGGATCTTTAGGAGCAATGAGCAAAGAATATGCCGCCTTAGTTACCGGTCCAATTAATAAAAAGATTATTAATGACTATGGTTTTGAGTTTTCTGGTCATACGGAATTTTTAGCCGATATATCTCAAACCAAAGATGTTGTAATGCTCCTTGCTAATTCAAAAGTAAAAATCGCTTTGTTGACTACTCATATTCCTCTAAACAAAGTAAGTGAATCAATTTCAACAAAAAAAATAATAGAGACTGTAAAAATTTTAAATGAAAGTTTAAAAAGACTTTGGAAAATTGAAAATCCTAAAATATGTGTTTTGGGTCTAAATCCCCATGCTGGAGAAGGAGGCTTTATGGGAAGTGAGGAAATAGAAATTATTGAGCCAGCCATTAATGCTCTTTTAAATGAAAAAATATATGTCGAAGGTCCCATTTCAGCAGATACGGCTTTCATAACAGAAAAGATTAATGAATACGATGCATATTTAGCAATGTTTCATGATCAAGGTCTTCCCGTTCTTAAATCTATGGGCTTTGGAGACTCTGTTAATATCACTTTGGGTCTCCCTTTTACTCGAATATCAGTTGATCATGGAACAGCATATGAATTAGCTGGAAGAAATGAAGCGGATCCTTCAAGCTTCAAGAAGTCAATGGAATTAGCTTTAAAATTCTCCTCTTAATCTTGTGAACAAGCACAACAGAAAAAAAAGATTTGGTCAAAATTTCTTAACTGATAAGCATGTATTAAGTAACATTTTAGGTTTCATTAATCCTAAATCTGATGATATTTTTTTAGAAATAGGTCCTGGCTTAGGAAACATGACAGAAATGTTTTTAGGTATACCAGAAAAATATGATGCAATTGAAATAGATAAGGATTTAATAAATCCTTTGAAAAAAAAATTTAAAAATGAAAAAAATTTTTCAATAATTAACAAAAATATTCTGGATCTAGATTTAAATTACTTTGTAAAAGATAAGAAGAAAATAAGATTGATCGGTAATCTGCCTTACAATATGTCTAGCCCTATCCTTGATTGGTGCTTCAAGCAAATTGATCTAATTAAAGATATGCATTTTATGTTTCAAAAAGAATTTGCTTATAGATGTGCTGGAAATCAAAATACAGATTCATATGGTAAATTAAGTGTTATTTGCAATTATCTATGTAAAGTAGATATTCTTGCTGACATTGATAGATCATATTTTGATCCAGTTCCTAAAGTCGATAGTTCTTTTGTAAGGTTTAAGCCGAAAACAAACAAAAAAAATTCAAATGAACTTAAAAACTTAAATTTTTTATTAAATAAATTTTTTAATAAAAAAAGAAAAAAAATAAATAAAACTCTTATTGAATTGTTTTCAGAAGAAGATTTATCAAAAATTGAAATTGACTTTAATTTGAGACCTGACCAACTTAGTTTAGAAGATTATATTTCTTTGGCTAAAATTAGTATTAAAAATGGCTAATTATGCAATAGGAGACATTCAGGGCTGCTATAAAGAATTTAAACTAGCTTTAAAAAAAGTAAATTTTAATCTAGATGAAGATTATTTATGGTTAGTCGGGGATTTAATTAACAGAGGTCCTGATTCGTTAAAACTTTTAAAACATATATACAAAATAAAAGAAAGAACTCATATCGTTTTAGGAAATCATGATTTGCACTTCCTAGCTTGTTTTTATGGACAAAGAAAATTGGCCAAAGCAGATACTATTTCAAATTTAATGCAATCAAAGAAGTCTTTAAAGTACGCAAGATTTTTAATGGAGCAGCCTTTGATATTTAAAAAAGAGATTATTTTCAAAAATAAATCAAAAAAAGTGATCATGGTTCATGCTGGAATACCGCCTAATTTATCTTTAGAAAATTGCTTTGATTTAAATAAAGAATTTCAAGTTGCTTTAAAAAAAAATCCCAAAAGAATTTTAAAGAAGGTTTTTAATAATCCATTTTCTAAATTTTCAAAAAAAATGAGCAAAATTGATAAAATTATTTTTTTTGCAAATGCTTTAACGAGAATTAGAGCATGTAATCATAAAGGAGAAATTGATTTTAATTTTAAAGGCAGAATTAACGAAATACCCAAAAAATTGAATGCTTGGTTTAATTTTGAAAATAGTATTATTAGTGGGAACTCTCAGCTAATTTTTGGACATTGGGCAGCTATAAAGGGAGAAACCAAAAAAAAAGATATTTTTGGATTGGACACAGGATGTGTTTGGGGAGATAAACTAACAATAATGAGGCTCGAAGATAATAAACGGTTTCAAATAAATAGAATTAAAAAATGAAATATTATTTAGTTGGAGGAGCTGTAAGAGACAAACTGCTTAATCTACCCTTTTCAGAGAAAGACTATGTTGTAGTTGGAGAAACTAACGAGTCAATGTTAAAAAAAGGGTTTATTTCCGTCGGCAAAAAATTTCCCGTCTATTTGCATCCTAAAACAAAAGAAGAATATGCTCTTGCAAGAAAAGAGAAGAAAGTATCATCTGGTCACAAAGGTTTCATTTTTGAAACTAATAATTCTGTAAGTTTGGAAGAAGATTTATACAGAAGAGATCTAACAATTAACGCTATTGCTCAAGATGAGAATGGCATCTTAGTCGATCCCTTTGAGGGCCAAAAAGACCTGAAAAATAAACTACTTAAACACGTGTCGCCAGCATTTTCTGAAGATCCTTTGAGGGTTTTTAGAGTGGCCAGGTTTGCAACAAAATTTTTTCCTCTCGGTTTTAAAATAGATGATTCAACAATAAATTTAATGAAAGACATACCAAAATCAGAGATTGAAGACTTATCTTTTGAAAGAATATGGCAAGAGACAGAAAAAATATTGGCTATGAGTCATTCGCATATTTTTTTTGAAGTATTAGAAAAAGTAAATGCATTATTTGTTTTTCCAGAAATCAAAAAAAATATTTTAAAATCTATCGATTTTTTAAAAAAATTAAGCAACAAGAATTATTCCAAAGAAGAAAAATGGGCTGCTATAAACTTAGAGAATTTAAATCAAAAGAAACTTCCAATACCAAAAAAATTTGAAAGATTTGAAAATTATTCTAGGAATTTTAGATTCATGTTGGATAAAGAAACTTCTGCAAAGTCTTTACTTGAGGCATTAATGAAAATAAATGCATTCAGAAATCAAAATTTGTCCTTGCAAGTTATTAACTTTTTACAAAAAAATAAAAAGTTAAATTCATCTCTGCTTTCGCTCAATTTGGACTGGAATATTTTACTTTCAGAACTAAATTCAATTTCGCTCAGCGAAAGGTCGTCTGATAATGGAGAACTTGCAAAAAAAGAAATCTATAATGCTCGAATTAATATTATTAGAAATTATCTAAATGAATAAAACAATTTTAATAACTGGAGGAGCTATAAGAATTGGAAAAGCAATTTGTAAAAAATTTCACAAAGCGGGTTTCAATATTCTTTGCCATTACAACTCTTCTAAAAAATATGCCGATGAATTATTCGAGGAGCTCAATAGCGTTAGGAAAGATTCTTGTTCGATAATTCAATTTGATTTAAATGATATTGATAAATATCCAGTTTTTATAGAAAAAGTAAAAGAGCTTTCTGAATCAGTTGATGTTTTAGTTAATAATGCATCTGCCTTTTATGCTTCTCCTCTCGATAATTATCAAGAAAGTGACTGGGAAGACCTGCATAACTCAAACCTTAGAGGTCCTTTCTTAATCTCATCTCTTCTTAGAGAAAACATTAAAAGTGCAAGAGGCTGCATAATAAATATTACAGATGCAATGGTAATAAGAGGCATGAAGAATTACTCAATTTACTCTTCGGCAAAAGGTGGTCTAGAAACACTCACCAAGTCTTTAGCAAGAGATTTAGCACCAGATGTAACTGTGAATGGAGTGGCTCCAGGAGCTATTCTTCTTCCTTCTGACGGCTCATCAGATGAAGATTTACTTTTATCAAAAATTCCACTGGGCAGATTGGGTACTGAAGAAGATATAGCGTCAGCAGTTTTTTTCTTGGCCGATAATAAATACATCACAGGACAAATTTTAAGAGTTGATGGCGGAAGGTCTCTTAATTAAGATAGAAATTTCTAAAAAACAATTAATATGATTAAAAAATTCGAAAGTCAATTTAATGGAACTAAAAAAATGTCTGAAAAACATTTTATCGATCCAAAAATTCTTACACCTTATTTAAAAGAAAAAATCTCCGACTTTGATGGTCCTTTAGAAATAGAAGAATTTATTGGTGGTCAGTCTAATCCAACTTATTTTTTAAAGACAAAAAATAAATCTTATGTTTTGAGGAGAAAACCTCCTGGTGTGCTTCTTAAATCTGCTCATGCCGTTGATAGAGAATTTAAAGTTATATCTGCGTTAAATAAAACTGACCTACCTGTTCCTAAAGCTTACATTCATTGTGCAGATGAGAGTCTCATTGGAACAGAATTTTTTGTAATGGAATACATTGATGGAACGGTCTTATGGGAATCTCATATTCCACATGGAACTAAAGAAGATAGATATGAAATTTACTCATCTATGAATGAAACAATTGCTAATCTTCATTCGATTAATCCCAAAGAGATTGGATTAGAAGATTTTGGAAGACCCGGAAATTACGTCGCTCGACAATTATCAATCTGGACTAAACAATACAGAGATTCAGAAACTGCAGAAATTTCCTCGATGAATAACTTAATTGATTGGCTACCCGAAAATCTTCCTTCAGAAAAGCCCATTAGATTAGTTCATGGTGATTTTAGTTTAACTAACGTTATTGTTAATCCCGAAACTAATAAAATTTCGTCTATCTTAGATTGGGAGCTTTCTACTTTAGGAGATCCTATCGCAGACTTTAGCTATCACTGTTTACAATATTTTATTAATCCTGTTTTAGGGGATGTAAATCAATGTAATGAATTAAACATTCCTAATTTGGAAGCCTACAGGGATATGTATATGGAGAATTCTGAATTTGAAATAAGTGAATCAGAATGGAATACTTATATGGGCTTTAGCATGTTTAAACTTGCGGCTATTGCTCAGGGAATAACTGGAAGAGTCAGAGACGGTACTGCTGCAGGAAAAGATGCCGATAAATTTTTTGAACAGACTGTCTCATTGGCTGACCTTGGTTGGCTTTTTGTGCAAAAATAATGAAAATTAAGGGGAGAAATTATGAGTAAAAAAAGCATGCCGATTGAAAAAGGTCATATAATGATGTTTGCAAGAGCAATAGGAGATGAAAATCCTATTTATTACGATGAAGAATATGCTCAAGATAGGTTAGGTGGAATTATCGCGCCTCCAACGTTCATTCAATCCGCAGCCCAATTTAATCCAGACAATCCATTAAGGCCCAAAATTGGAGAGCCTTGGTTTGGCTCAGGCAAAACGCCAACGGGTATAGAAAAAAAAGAAAATGAATCAAAAGATTCGGCCAGCACAAACATGCTTCATGCGGAACAGCATTTTGAATACCATCAACCTTTAAAACCTGGAGATGTTTTGACTCCAGAAGTTACAGAGGGAGAAAAATGGGAAAAAGAAAGTAAAAGAGCTGGATTGTTAAAATTTAGTGAAAGTATTACGAAATATTTTAATCAAGACAATGAGTTAGTAATCACTGCAAGATCTGTAGGAGTCGTAACTGAAAAAGTAGTTGAAAATTAGGAGATATGAATAATGATTGATGTTAATAATATGAAAGTAGGTGATACTTTCGAGGAAGTGATAGTTGATAACTTAACCCGAACTCAAATTGTTCAATATGCAGGCGTTTCTGGGGACTATAATCCTCTTCATACTGACGAAATTTTTACTACACAAGTTGCAGGCTATCCAACTGTTTTTGCTCATGGAATGCTAACAATGGGTATGACAGGAAAAATGCTTACCAATCTTGTCGGAGATGATAAATTAAAAAACTTTGGGGTTAGGTTTACCAGCCAAGTTTGGCCTGGAGATACTTTAAAAACTAAGGCAAAAATAATATCTATTGAAAAAAATACTGATAATGTTTTAGTAAATTTTGAGTTGGTAACTGAGAATCAAAATAATATTCCTGTAGTAACGGGAACCGCAACAGCTCTGATTTAACAAATGAATTCTGAGTATAAGCCTAATTTAGACAGCGGCTACTCATACTATGTATTGTCGCTTCTATTAATCGTTTATATTTTTAATTTTTTAGACAGACAAATAATCGCGATTCTTGCCCCGGAAATCCAAAAGGATTTAGGAATTTCGTTGGGAGATTTAGGATTTTTATACGGAACTGCATTTGCGATTTTTTACGCAATCATGGGAATTCCCTTGGCTAAATTAGCAGATTCGTGGAATAGAACCAAGTTAATAAGCCTTGGCGTTGGTCTATGGAGTTTAATGACAGCTGCATCAGGGTTAGCTAAAGGCTTTGTCGGATTGGCTGTATGCAGAATAGGAGTAGGTGTTGGTGAATCAAGTGCAAGTCCTGCTGCATATTCTTTATTGGCTGACTATTTTTCTGACAGAATAAAAACAACTGTTTATTCAATTTATGCAAGTGGTATTTATATTGGTGGAGGTATTGGTATTTTTTTAGGTGGGTGGATTTCAGATACATGGAATTCCACCTATCCAATTAGTGAATTAGCGCCGTTTGGATTTGCAGGATGGCAAATAGCTTTTATATCTGTTGGGCTTCCAGGTTTGATCGTTGCGTTGCTTGTACTAACAATTAAAGAGCCTATAAGAGGACATACAGAAGAAGTTGAAATAAAAAAAGTCGATAAACCATTCAAAGAAGCAGGGAAAATGCTAGCAGGCATTATTCCCATTGCCTCTATGATAAGTCTATACAAAGAGGACTCAGATAAAAAAGAAGTTTTTTTACAGTTAGGGTTTAAGGGAGGTATTTTTTTATTGATTTTGTTGATGGGGTTTTTAACCTCAGATTGGCTTCAATGGTCTGCATTCGGGTTGGGTCTATATGCTCTTTTAAGCTGGATACAGACTGTTAAAATTAAAGATGCAGTCTCTTACGAGATAGTTTTCAAATCGAAAACAATGAACTTAATAATGGTAGCCTTTCCCCTTTTTAGTTTTATGGGTTATGCAGTGAGTGCCTTTTTACCAACTTACTTTATGGAAACTTTTGATGTATCCGCGACAATCGCTGGAAGAAATTTGGGTTTGCAAAGTGCTATTTTTGGCTTTCTTGGATTACTTTTTGGGGGAGTTTTTTCTGACTTCTTAAGAAAATTCTATGCAAATGGCAGGTTAATTGTTGGAATGATCTCTATTGTTTTATCTCCTTTATTTTTAATTCTCGCCCTTCACGCAGAGACTTTATTTATATTTTACGTTCATCACATTATTTGGTCATTTGTTTCTACTTTTTGGGTTGGACTTTGTGTTGCAACTGCCACTGACCTTGCTTTGCCAAGGATGCGAGGTATGGCATCCGCTTATTTTATTCTAATGGCATCTGTTGTCGGTCTTGCATTAGGTCCTTATACGGTCGGAAAAGTAGCTGATATTTTTATATCTTATGGAAATGGGACTGCTGATGCCTTGAGTTTATCTATGCAAACTCTCTCTATTGTTTTTTTAGTGAGTTTCACTCTTCTTTTCATTGCTATTAGATATCTTCCTTCGGAAGAAAAATCAAAGTACGAACGAGCACGAAAACTTGGTGAGATCTGTTAACTAGATCACTTTAACTTTGTTGAAAAAATTATTTTTCTCTGAAAGCATTTTCTTAAATGAAGTTTTATTGATTGGATGAATTTTTTCTGGACAAATTTCTGCCAGTGGAACTAAAACAAAAGGATATTTTTCTATATCTTTATGAGGAACTTCTTGTCCGTTTTTTTTTAAAATTTCATCGCCATAAGTTAAAAGATCTAAATCAATTAATCTATCCGAAAACTTTTCTAATTCTTTTATTCTGCCCATTGAAGTCTCTATTTTTTTTAGATATTGAATAGCTTTTTCAAATTCCAAATCTGTATTGCAAAGAATGACTTGATTTAAAAAATCGTCACCTTGAAAACCCTCTGATTTACTTAAGTAAATTTTTGAAGACTTTATAAATTTAAAATTCTTAATTATTAATTCATTCGCTTTTTGAAGATTAATTAATGGATTGATGTTACTTCCTAGGCTAATGGTAACTTCTTTCATAATCGACTTCTTAGAATTTCAACTCCTACTGATTTTGAACCTCTCAGTGCGCCTGGTTTTTCAACACGCAGTTTAATATCTTTTATCTGCTTATTTTTAAGAACTAATAAACCAATTTCTTCTGCCATTTTTTCTACCAAAAAAAAAGAGGAATTCTCCACTAAATTTACGATTGATTTCCCAATTTTTTTATAATCAAGAGCATCATCGATTTTATCTGACTTTCCAGCTTTAGAGGTATCAAAGCTCATTTCTAAACTAATTCTCACAATTTGTTTTACTTCTCTCTCCCATCCAAAAATGCCTATTATGGTTTCTACTTCCAAATCCTCTATAAAAACTTTATCCATAATCGATTTCCTCTAAACTCCATCTTGGATTTACTTTAATCTCATAATCTTGTTGAAAATTTAATTTTTCACTTGCAGCGAAAGCAATCATTGCTCCATTATCTGTGCAACGCGACAAATCTGGATAAAAAAGATTTTTTTCATCAATTTCTTTTTTAAAAGATTTTCTTAAAGCTTTATTAGCCGCCACTCCTCCAGATAGCACCAACTGATGGCAATTTTCTTTTTGCATGGCATTTACAGATTTTTTTACCAAACACTCAACTGCAGCATTTTGAAAAGCTAAAGAAACATCACATTTTTTTTGAAGATCAAGTTTTTTGTCTTCTTTAAGGCGCTTTATTTCATATAAAACGGCTGTTTTTAATCCGCTAAAGCTGAAATTAAAGTCTTGAGAATTAATCATTGGTCTTGGAAAGACAATGTCAGATGAGCTGCCTTTCAAAGCATTTTTTTCAATTTCAGGTCCTCCCGGATACTTAAAGCCTAATAATTTAGCAGTTTTGTCAAAAGCCTCTCCTACCGCATCATCTATTGATTCGCCAATTATTTTGTAGTTATTAGGTGAATTTACTTTAGCCAATAAAGTGTGTCCTCCGGAAACCAACAAAGTCATAAAAGGATATTGCAATGAATCCGCCTCAAATTTTGCCATTATTAAATGAGCTTCCATGTGATGGATAGGAATTGTTGGAATATTCAAACTAAAAGCTAGGGCTTTCGCGAAAGCTGCGCCAACCATTAGTGGGCCCCTTAGTCCTGGACCTTTGGTATAAGCTATGGCATCTATGTTTTTCAAATCAATATTTTTTGAAGAAACTTCCTCATCAATTAAAGGTAATAGCTTATTGATATGATCTCTTGCTGCTAATTCTGGAACTACGCCGCCAAATAAATTATGTTTTGCAGCTTGGCTAAATAACGACTCAAAAATAAATTGATTTGCATTGTCATCATAAAGCGCTATCCCTGTCTCGTCACAAGAAGTCTCTATTCCTAAAATTTGCATATTAAAATCTTAACAGATAGGAATAGACTTCTAAATATTTTGCAAAAAATTCTAATCATGGCTAGAATTGCCTCCTATTTAGAACTATGCCAGTAATAAAACTAAAAGAAACAGAATCATTCGACGCAGGATTACGCAGATTTAAGAGATCTTGTGATAAGGCAGGTATTATTGCTGAGGTGAGAAAAAGGGAATTCTACGAAAAACCAACTGCAGTAAGAAAAAGAAAAGCAGCTGCTGCTGTCAAAAGAGCCTCAAAAAAAAGAAAAATGGGAACAATGCCTCCCTTAAGAGCTAGATTCTAAAATAAGAAATGACAGAAAATATCCAAGCTTCTATTAAGCATGAAGTTTCACTTTCCATGAAAGAAGGAAACAAATTTAGAACAGTAACTTTAAGATTAATAGTTTCTGCTTTTCAAGTTGAAGAAATTAACAAAAAAGAAGAACTGACAGATAAGGAGTGCATAGAAATTCTTGAAAAAATGATAAAACAAAGAAAAGATTCAATATCTCAATTTGAATCTGCTGGAAGAGAAGAACTTTCAAAAAAAGAAAAAGATGAAATATCAATTATTCAAGAATTTATGCCTGAGCAGCTTAGCGCCGAAGAAATTGATATTTTAGTAAAAAAAGTTATTTCCGAAACTAATGCTGAATCGATGAAAGATATGGGTAAGGTAATGGGGACACTTAAAGAACTGACTTCAGGAAAAGCTGACGTTGGGTATATTAGTTCTGAAGTAAAAAAAGCTTTGAGTTAGTTTTTTATTTTTTTTATAGTTTCTACAATTGTAATAGTTTGTTGGTCAGCTTCTATATTTAAATAATCGCCTTTTTTTATCTCTGATAAATTAGTTCTTTCGATAGTTTCTGGAATTAAAGAAACGCTAAAACTAGAATTTGTTGAATTAGACACTGTCAAACTTATTCCGTTGATTGCAACATATCCTTTTTGAAAAATATATCCTTTAACCTGGGATGGTTTTGAAATTGTAAGTATTTTTTCTTTTCCTTTTTTGAACTCTTTTACTTTTCCCATGCAATGAACATGGCCTGATACTAAGTGCCCTCCAATTTCTTCTCCCATTTTTAAAGATCTTTCAAGATTCAAAGGCATTGAAATATTTTTAACTAAATTTGATAGCCTCAGAGATTCATGAATAATTTCAAATTTGATTGTTTTTTTTGAAAAAGAACAAACTGTTAGGCAAACTCCATTTACTGCAACGCTATCACCTTTTTTCAATTTTTTTGTAAAGCCGCTTTCTACAGAAACAATAAGCTCTGCTCCAAAACTCTTTTTAACCAGTTTTGCACTTAGAGACTTTGATTGAATTATGCCGGTAAACATTATGTAATTAATCTAACTCTGATATTTTTGCTATAGAAAATATTTTAATTCCTTCATTAAATAGGTTATCTCGATAAAAATTGTTGTCTTCGTCTTTTTCTTCTCTATCTAATGCAACCAAAACTGCAGAAAGCTCAGCATTTTCATTTTTTATTATTTTTAAACTATTTTTAATAGCAGTACCTGCAGTTAAAACATCGTCAATTATTAGGACCTTCTTAGAATTTAATTTACCAATTAAGTTACCCCCTTCGCCATGATCTTTTGTTTCTTTACGATCAAAAACTAAGTCAATCGTTTTGCCAGTCTTATTGTAATAACTAATTCCAACGGCACTAGCTAAAGGTATGCCCTTATATGCTGGTCCAAAAATCACATCAAACTCCAATTTTTCGCTTATTAACTTCTCAACATAAAAGTCGGATAAAATTTTCAAAGAGTCGTTTCTAAAAAAAGATGAAATATCGAAAAAATAATTACTCTTTATTCCAGACTTGAGAGTAAAGTCGCCAAATTTAAGTGCATTTAATTCAATAGCTTTTTCTAGAAAAGGTTGCATATAATCTCTTTATAAGAATTTTTGCATTAATGAATAAAAATCTCCACAATCTTTTTGTAATTTCTAGTCCTTCCGGAGGTGGAAAGACCAGTCTTTTGAAAGCTTTTTTTGAAGACAAAAGAGCAAAAAAAATTACTTTATCTATTTCTCATACAACTAGAAAAAAAAGATTAGGAGACATTGAGGGTAAAGATTATTTTTTTATTGATAAAGAAGATTTTTCAAAGAAAGAAAATAATGGTGATTTTATTGAAACAGCAAATGTATTTGGAAATCTATATGGAACAGAAAAAAAATTTGTTTATGATCAGTTGCAAACCTCAGATGTAATTTTAGAACTTGACTGGCAAGGAGCAGAAAATATAAAAGAAATATTTTCAGATGCTATTTTAATTTCACTAATTCCACCTTCTTACAAAGATCTGGAAGATAGACTGAGAGGAAGAGCTTTAGATACAGACAATATCATTTCTAAAAGACTTTCTGAATCAAAAAGAGAAGTTTCTAAATGTTTAAGTTTTGATTTTTTAATATTAAATGATGAATTCAACAAAGCTCTTGATGATTTAAAAGACATTATTTTCAATAATAGAAAAGTTAATGAATTCAAATCGAGAGTATCTAATGAATTAACTAAAAACTTACTAGATTTAGCGTAACAATTTAAGTAGAATCCTTTTCAAAATTATGGCTAGAATAACTGTAGAAGATTGTTTAAAACAAATACCAAATCGATACGAGATGGTAAAGCTTGCTGCTAAAAGAGTGAAGCAGTTAGCTGTGGACGGCAGAGAACCTACTGTTGATCCCGAAGACGACAAACCTACTGTTATAGCGTTAAGAGAAATAGCAGCTGGTTTAGTGACCTTTGATAACATAGATAGCTTTAATTTTGATGCTTTAGAAGAAGAGCTCTCAGAGCAACTTATTTCAGACGAAGATTTATAATCCTTCAGTTAAGCTCTCATTTTGCTAAAATTTGCAGTTATGGTTGCAAATGAAAAATCATTACAAAAATTAAATAAGAATTTAAGCACTTATCTTAACGATTCTCAGCTAGAGCAGGTCAATAAGGCTTATCTTTACGCTGTAAGTGCACATTCAGGTCAATTTAGATCCAGCGGAGATCCTTACGTTACTCACCCTGTAGCAGTTGCAGAAATATTAGCTAAATTTAAAATGGATGAAGATTGTCTCACCGCTGCAATGTTACACGACGTCATTGAAGATTCAGGAATCCCAAAATCTTTTTTAAAAAAAGAATTTAATTCAAATGTTGCAGAACTTGTAGATGGAGTCAGTAAATTGGATAAAATTTCCCTTAATTCAAAAAAAGAAGAACAAGCGGAAAATTTTCAAAAAATGGTTCTTGCGATGTCACAAGATATTAGAGTAATTGTACTTAAGCTTGCGGACAGGTTGCATAATATGAGAACTCTTGAGTTTTTAAGTGAAGAAAGACAAAAAAGAATAGCTCTTGAGACACTAGAAATTTACGCGCCGATTGCACATAGATTGGGTATGCATCAAATCTATAGAGAATTGGAAGATATTGCCTTTCACATATTAAACCCTCTTCGAAGCAAAGTATTAAAAAGTGCGATTGACAAAAAAACGAAAGGAAGAAAAAAAATTCTTTCAAAAATTGAATCTTCTATCAAAGAAAAAATGCAAGAAAACAAAATTCCATGCCAAGTTAATGGCAGAAGAAAGCATTTATATGGAATTTTTAAAAAAATGAAAAGGCAATCTAAATCTCTTGAAGAAGTAATGGACGTATATGCATTCAAGATAACAATTGATGATGTTATGGATTGTTATAAAGTTCTTGGTATATTGCATAATTCTTTTAAACCCATTGAAGGAAGGTTTAAGGATTACATTGCAATACCTAAATCAAATTCATACCAATCTTTACATACTGGAATAATTACCTTTGATGGACTGCCTGTAGAAATTCAAATTCGAACTCATGACATGGATGAATTAGCTGAATTTGGAATTGCAGCGCATTGGTTCTATAAAACAGGTCAGCCAGATAATCCAGCACAATCTAGAGCAAGAAGGTGGGTAAATACTTTGGTAGAAGTTCAAAAAAATATTGATGATCCTCAAGACTTTATTGATGTGATAAAAACAGGTTTAGTTCCTAATGAGATTTATGTTTTTACACCAAACGGAGATATTGTTGAGCTTCCAAAAGACTCGACACCAATTGATTTCGCATTTGCTGTCCATTCTGATATCGGACTTCATTGCAAAGGTTGTAGAATCAATAAAAACTTGGCGCCTCTCAGCGTGCCTCTTGAGAGTGGACAAACAATTAACATCATTACCGATAAATATCCTCAGGCAAATCCCACCTGGCTAGAATTTGTTAGGACTTCTAGAGCAAGAAGCGCTATTAGAAATTCAACAAAAAACTTAAAAGCGTCTAAAGCACGAAAATATGGGAAAAATTTATTAGAACAATCCTTGGAGCCGCATAGAATTAAACTTAGAAATGTTCCTAAGGCTCGTATGAGCAAACTTTTAGATGCAATTAATGTAAAAAGTGTTAGAGAATTGTTAGAACAGATTGGATCAGGACAAAGATCTAGTTTAGTGGTCGCACATCAAATCATTCAATTTTTAGATTATGACCAAAAAGATTTAATTGAATTTTCAAACATTCAAATTAGCGGTTCAGAAGGATTAGTTCTTTCTTATGCAGCATGTTGTAAACCCATACCAGGAGATAATATTATTGCTCATTTTTCCAATCAAAAAGGTATCGTAATTCATACTGAGCGTTGCAAAAATATGACAGCTTTAAGAAAGGATCCAGCTCATTGTGCTCCTGTACAATGGGAAAAAGATGTTATTGGTGATTTTTCTGTAGAAATAAAGATCATTTCGGATGATAGACCTGGTCTTCTTGCTGAAATATCTGCATCAATTAGCGAGGCCGGTTCAAATATTGTTAATTTTAGAATGGATCCTCCTGCAGGATCGTCAATTCAAATGTATGTTGTAATTGAAGTTAAAGATAGACAGCATCTTGCAAAAATTATGAGAAGATTGAGAAGATTAAACCATGTCATGTCAGTTTCAAGAATTCATAATCAAGATCAAAAATTAGAATTAGTTCCCAAATGAAGAAAATAATATCTACTGATAGTGCTCCATCTGCTATAGGAACCTATTCTCAAGCAGTTCTTATTAATAATTTTCTCTATGTTTCAGGACAAATTGCATTAGACCCAAAAAATATGAAGATGGTTGAAGGGATAGATAATCAAATTGAGATGGTTTTCAAAAATATAAAAGAAATTCTTAAGGAAGCAGAAATGGATTTTTCGAATGTAATTAAGTTAACTATTTTATTAGATAATTTAGAAAACTTTGAAAAAGTGAACGAAATTATGAGCGAATTATTTGAAAAACCTTATCCTGCTAGGGCAGCTTTTGAGGTCTCTAAACTTCCTAAAAATAGTTCCATTGAAGTAGAAACTATCGCATATAAAGGAAGTGCAAAATAATTCTTTAAATTCTCCAATAGAGGAAATAAAAGGAGTTGGTCCAAAAATAAAATCTCAACTCGAGAAAATAGGTATTCACTATGTGGAAGATGCACTTTTCATGCTTCCTAAAAGCTACGAAAATAGAACAAAGCTCACTCAAATTAAAGACTTAGTACCGGGTCAAGCTTTTCAGGTCGAAGGAGAAATAGTAGAGAGTAAAATTTATTATCCAGGGAGAAGAGCTTTTTTTGCAAAGATTACTGATGGTACTGGATTTTTACAAATAAGGTTGTTTTTCTTTTCTCAACAACAAGCAAAGTCTTTTGAAAAAGGTCTATCGGTAAGGCTTTATGGAGTTGTAAGAAACTCTGGAAATAAATTAGAAGTCTTTCACCCAAGTTATAAAATTTTTAATTCTAAATTTAGACCACCTCTTGATAATACTCTTACGCCAGTATATTCCGTGGGATCGAGTAAAATTACTCAATACAGATTGAGAAATATTATTCAAAATTGTATAAAAAAAATTAACGAATCTGATTTAAATGATGAAAATATAGATAAAACTTTTTCAAATCAAAAAATTTCTAATCTTTCTATAAAAAATGCATTAAAAATAATTCATAACCCATCTATTGAAGACGATATTATTAAAATTAAACAATTTGAGCATCCAGCTCAGAAAAGATTAATTATCGAAGAGTTAATTACTAACTTGATTGGAGTAAAGATCTCCACCAAAAAAGTGGATGAAATGAAAGCAGCTAGTATTCCTTACAAAAAGGAATCATTACTTTCATTTTGTAAATCCCTTCCCTTTTCCCTTACGGGTGCCCAAGAGAGAGTAATTAAAGAAATTCAAAAAGATATGAATAACACCAGGCCAATGAGAAGGCTTGTTCAAGGGGACGTAGGATCAGGGAAAACTGTGGTTGCCGCTGCTGCGATGTTAACTTGTGCAAAAAGTAATCTTCAGTCAGTTCTTCTTTGTCCCACAGAGGTTTTAGCAGAACAACATTATAAAAATTTCACTAAGTGGTTTGATAGTGAAAATATCGAAATTGAACTACTAACTGGAAAAACGAAAAAAAAAGAATGGGAGAAAATAGATCAAAATTTAAGTTCTGGAAAAACAAAAATCCTTATAGGAACGCACTCAGTTTTTCAAGATAGAGTATCAATGAAAAATCTTTCTCTTGTTGTTGTAGATGAGCAGCAAAGATTCGGTGTGAAGCAAAGATTTGAAATGCTTCAAAAATCTAAGAAAACGCTCTTACCTCATCAACTATTTATGACTGCAACGCCTATACCCAGAACTTTAGCTATGACCATTTTTGCTGACCTCAGTGTCTCAAAAATTGATGAATTACCTCCGGGAAGAAATCCTGTTGTTACCTCAGTTATGTCAAATGAAAAGAAAGATGAGTTGGTAAAGCGACTTGAAATAATATGCTCTGAAGGCAATCAAGCTTTCTGGTTATGCACAATGATTGAAGAATCTGAAAGTCTCGATGTTCAAGCAGCAGAATCAGCAAAAGATTGGATTTCAAAAAAGAGTAAAAACCTTAAGGTTGGGCTAGTGCATAGTAAATTAAACAAATCTCAAAAGGATTTGGTCATTGAAGATTTTAGGGCTGGAAAGATAGATGTCCTTGTTTGCACTACAGTAATAGAAGTTGGCATGGACGTCCCAAATGCTAGCTTAATGATTATTGAAAATGCTGAAAGACTAGGGTTATCTCAATTACATCAACTAAGAGGAAGAGTAGGAAGAGGTCCAAATATGAATGCTCATTGTGTTCTTTTATATCAGGGAAAGCTAGGAGAACTTGCTGAGTCTAGAATGGCAGCAATGAAAGAAACAACTGATGGTTTTAAAATTTCAGAGATAGACATGAAGATAAGAGGTTCGGGAGAAATTTTAGGAACTAAACAATCTGGAGGAATGGAACTTAAAATAGCTGATTTAATGAGAGATGCGCATCATTTAGATAACGCTGAAAAGCTAGCTAACATTTTAATTTCTTCACCTGCCGAAGTGGAAATTCTTATGAAAAGATGGGTAGGTAATAAACAAAATTTAATAGCTGCTCAATAAAAAGCCGATTTTAAATCGGCTTTTTAATTTAAAGTAGAGGAGAAATTACTAAGCTTACAATCGCCATAACATTTATTAAGATATTCATAGATGGTCCAGAAGTATCTTTAAAAGGATCTCCTACGGTGTCTCCGACCACTGCAGCTGCATGAGTATCTGTCCCTTTGCCTCCAAGATTTCCTTTTTCTATAAATTTTTTAGCGTTGTCCCATGCACCCCCTGCATTTGCCATCATTAGAGCCATTGATACACAACCAATTAGTCCTCCTCCTAACATTCCTCCTAAAGATTCTGCTCCAAGACCAAATCCAACGACTGCAGGAGCTGAAACGGCAATAATTCCTGGTAGCAACATTCTTTTCAACGCAGCTGAAGTTGCAATATCAACACATTTTGCAGTATCCGGTTCAGCATTACCCTCTAAAAGTCCCGGTATTTCCTTGAACTGTCTTCTAATTTCATTAATCATTTCAAATGCTGCATCACCCACTGCAGTCATTGTTATTGAAGAAATTAAAAATGGAATAGAAATACCAATGAACATTCCTACTAAGACCTTGGGATCCGAGAGCAACAAAACAAATTCTCCCCCTCTGCTATGAGCAATTGTTTCCACAAAAGCCGCAATAATTGCCAGAGCAGCTAAAGCTGCTGCGCCGATTGCAAAACCTTTTCCTATAGCTGCTGTAGAGTTTCCTACTTCATCTAATGAGTCAGTTATCTTTCTTGTTTCTTCTCCCATGCCAGCCATTTCAGCTATGCCGCCGGCATTATCTGCAACTGGTCCATAAGCATCAATTGCCATAGTTATTCCAACAGTTGCAAGCATGCCAACTGCAGCAATTCCTACTCCGTATAATCCTGTTAAATATGTTGAAATCCAAATTATCGAAGCTAAAACCAATATTGGTATTACAACAGATTGCATTCCGACAGCTAGTCCAGTGATCATGACAGTAGCTGGGCCCGTTTCTCCTGATTTAGCTATATCTTCGACCGGCCTGCTGCCAGTATAGTATTCTGTTATTAGTCCAATTAAAACTCCTCCAACGGCTCCAGTCAAAACAGCCAGCCAAACATTAAGTCCTTCCTCTCCCAACATTGATTGAGTTAGGAAAAAAGCAATAATTATAAATATGACAGCCGCACCTATTGTTCCAGTCCTTAAGGCAACATCGGCTTCAAGAGATGAAGCGGCTCGAACAATAAGAATTCCTAAAATTGATGAAATTAAACCAATTGATGCTAGTGCTAGGGGAAGAAGCATTCTTCCAGAATCATCAAGCGTTGCAGCAATTGCTATTGAAGCAATCATAGCCCCACAGTAGGATTCAAAAATATCTGAACCCATGCCCGCGACATCGCCAACATTGTCTCCAACATTGTCAGCAATAACTCCTGGATTCCTTGGATCATCCTCTGGTATGCCTGCCTCTATTTTTCCAACTAAATCTGCTCCAACGTCTGCGCTCTTAGTAAAAATTCCTCCTCCCACTCTTGAAAATAAGGCCACGCAAGATGCTCCCATTCCAAATCCTTCAATTGCTCTAGCCGTCTCAGGGTCTCCTCCAAAATAAAAATATAAGCCACCCAAACCCACTAAACCTAACGAAGCGACGCAAAGACCCATGATAGATCCTCCATAAAAGGCAATAGATAAAGCTGTTTTAGCGCCTTGATTTGCTGCTGCAGTAGCTGTTCTAGAATTTGCTTTTGTTGCAGAAAACATTCCCAACCAACCTGCCAGAGAAGAAGAAATTGCTCCTGCAGTAACAGCTATTGCAGTATTAAGTCCTAAGGCAAGGTAAGAAAGAATAATTAAAACCGAAACAAAAATGAAAAGATAAGAATACTCTCTGCGCATGAAGACCATTGCACCAAGATGTATCTGATCAGCAATTTTCTTAACTTTATCTATTCCACCATCATATTTAAGAACTATTAAATATATAAAAAGTGCAGCCAGCAGCCCTGCCGTTCCAAACAAAGGTGGAATAATTAACATTGAACCCATAGTTTTCTCCTCCAGAAAAAAGTTAATTTAACAGAAAGCTGAGTCAATTTCATTGATTAACCTGCATTAAAAATTTCTTCATCTAATTTATTTTCTGACTTGGCAACTATACAAGAAACCATAGCATCTCCTGAGACGTTAACTGCCGTCCTAATCATATCCAATAACCTATCGACGCCAATAATTAGCGCAATGCCTTCAACTGGCAAGCCCACTTGCTGCAGTACCATTGCTAACATGATTAACCCCACGCCCGGCACACCTGCCGTTCCGATTGAAGCCAAAGTTGCTGTTAAAACTACCATTAAATATTCTGAAAATGACAAATCTACGGAAAATGCTTGAGCAATAAATACTGTTGCAACTCCTTGCATGATCGCTGTGCCGTCCATGTTTATGGTAGTCCCTAAAGGAACACAAAAAGAACTTACAGACTTTCCCACACCAAGTTTTTCTTCAACTGTTTTTAAAGTGATTGGCATCGTGGCACTACTCGATGATGTGCTGAATGCAAATAACATTGCTTCTCGCATTTTTTTAAAAAAAATATAAGGATTAAGTTTTGATAGGAAGAGAATTATGCTGTAAGTGAAGGAAGCATGAAAAATTAGTATAAAGCTTAAAATTAAAAAATATTCAAACAAATCTGTAATGATTTGAAATCCTAAGGATGCAAATATATTAAAAATTAAACAAAAAACCCCAATTGGCGAAATTAAAATTACGATATTTACAATTTGAAGAATTATTAAATAAAGGTTATCAAAAAAACTTTTTATTTTTTCTCCATTTTCACCTATTTTTAAAAGTCCATAACCAAACAATAGAGCAAATACAATAATCTGCAGCATATTTCCTTCTGACATTGCATGAACCGGATTTGTAGGAAAAATATTCACTAAAGTATCTTTGAAAGATGGAGAATCTGGAGCCGAAAAAGTATTTACAGACTCAATATTTATGCCATCACCAAAAGTAAAAAAAGAGGAAATTAGTAAAGCGCTAAAGATAGCGAAAGACGTTGTAAAGACATAGAGTAAAGCAGATTTTATACCGATCGAACCTAATTGAGTGCCAGAGGAGACCTGACTTACCCCGCATACAAGAGAAACAAAAACCAAAGGAACAACTAGAAGTTTTAATAGACTTATGAAAATTTGTCCTAATGCATCAAATAATCCGGAAACTAAATAACTTAAGATAAGATCAACAAAAATTAAATCTTGAAGTGCATTTACCAAGCTGCCAAAAGAGATTCCTAAAAACATGGCAAGCAAGATTCTTTTGGTGAAAGACATTTTTAGTAACTTTTTCCACCCTCTAGTGGGATCATGTCAAAATCTTCTTTACCTACTCCGCAATCAGGGCAAACCCAATCCTCAGGTACATCTTCCCATTTTGTTCCTGGTTCGATGCCTTCTTCCGGTAATCCAAGCTCTTCATCATAAATCCAGCCACAGACAATACATTCCCATTTTTTAAATTCTTCCATAATATAAATATTGATAAGCTATTAAAGTAAAATTATATATCAACGTGATTAATTCTATAAAAAACTATTTACTTCTAATGCGAGCTGACAGGCCAATTGGAACTTTTCTATTGTTGTGGCCCACATTGACCGCATTAACAATTGCAGGAAGCGGAAAGATTGAAATTCATTTATTGATAATTTTTTGTATTGGAACTTTTTTGATGAGATCCGCGGGGTGTGTAATCAATGATTATTTTGATCAAGACATAGACAAAAAAGTTTATAGAACTAATAAGAGACCTTTGGCTACAGGAAGTGTAAGTAATTTTGAAGCATTATTTCTTTTTACTTTTTTATTATCGTTATCTGCATTACTGCTTATTTTTTTGAATCTCCTTAGCTTTCTAATTGCTAGCTCATTACTAATATTAGTTATTTTTTATCCTCTCGCTAAAAGAATAATGAATGTTCCTCAAATTATTTTAGGTATTGTTTTTTCTGGAGGAATCCTTATGGCCTTCTCAGCATCTGCAAATGAACTACCTCTTATTGCCTTTGTTTTAATGTTTGCAAATTTCTGTTGGATATTTTCTTACGATACTGCATACGCAATGACTGATAGAGATGACGATAAATTTTTAAACATTGGAAATTCTTCTAATTTTTTTAAAGGAAATGAAAAATTAGTAATTTGGCTAGGAAGTTTAATTAACTTTTTTCTAATATTCATGACGGGTTTGAATGAAAATATAAATTCATACTTTTATATCTTTTCTTTCATAAATGGATTTTTTTTAATTTATTCTATTAATATGATTGACAAAAATAAAACAGATACTTTTTTTAATTTTTTTAAAAAAAATAATTACATAGGTGCCTTAATTTTCATTTCTTTTTTTGCAGGTCTTAATTAATTGAAAATAGTATTCAATAAGTCAATAAATGAAATTAACAAAGAAGATTGGGACAGTCTTGCTCCCAAAAATGAATACCCATTTTTGAAATATGAATTTTTAAAACTTTTAGAACTTACTGGCTCCACTGGTATTTCTTCAGGATGGGTTCCAATGCATATTACTCTAGAACACGAAAATAATTTGATTGCAGCAATGCCTTTATACCTTAAGAATAATTCTCAAGGTGAATTTGTTTTTGATCATTCCTGGGCAAATGCTTTTTATCATCATGGAATTAATTATTATCCTAAACTAGTAAGTTCTATTCCTTATACACCTGCAACTGGGCCCAGGTTGATAGTCAAAAAGACTTATAGCAAAAAAGATGTTCTTCCTATTATTTTGGAGGGTGTTAAAAGTGTTTCTGAATCGAATGAAATTTCTTCATGGCATATTTTATTTCCTGATGATGACGAAATAGAGGCTTACCAAACAAATAATTTAAGCATTAGAAAAAATGCTCAATTTGTTTGGTTCAATGATGGTTACAAAAGTTTTGAAGACTATTTAGATTCTTTTAGAGCTAGACATAGAAAAAATGTAAAAAAAGAGAGAATGAAATTATCTAGTCAAAACCTTGAAGTGCGTCACTTTACTGGAGCTGACCTTAATGATGAGTTGATGAACGATTTTTATAAATTTTATTTATCAACAAATTTAAAAAGAAGTGGTCACGAAGGTTATTTATCAAAAGAATTTTTTTTAAATGCTCCAAAATTTATATCAGACAATATAGTTTTAATGATGGCTAGTGAAAAATCTACAAAACATGTAGTAGGAGGATCGTTATTTTTTAAAGACAAAGAAAATTTATATGGTCGATATTGGGGTTGCAGTGAAGAGTTTGATTGCCTGCATTTTGAATGTTGCTATTACCAAGGAATAGACTTTTGTATAGAAAATAATTTAAAGAGATTTGATCCAGGCGTTCAGGGAGAACATAAAATAAAAAGAGGGTTTAAACCAGTTGAAACTTTTTCTGCTCATTGGATTGCTGACGAAAAATTCAGAACCGCAATTGAAGATTTTGTGCTTAGAGAAGAGAGTCAAATAAAAAGATATGTTAAAGAAGCAAGAAAATATCTCCCTTTCAAATCTGTTTAAAGATCATCCAAACAAAAAAGAAATAATTTATCTTTCAAAATTAGATAAAGATCTTAAAGTATTATTTTTTAAATATCCTAAATTTAAAGCTTTCAAAAGACCGAAAGGCTTCGAAGGATTGATAAGATTGATAACAGAGCAACAACTTTCGGTTTCATCGGCTAGAGCAATATTTTTAAGAATCAAAAAACTGATGCCAATTTTTTCCCCAGAAGAGTTTTTAAAAATTAAAAATTCTGATTTAAAAAAAACTGGCCTAAGCCGACCTAAGATTAATTATTGTAAGATTTTAGCTAAAGAAATTACTTCAAAAAAATTATCATTCAGATCCTTACATAAACTTAGTGACGATGCATTAAAACAAAGATTATGTGAAATCAAAGGTATAGGTGAATGGACTGCAGAATGCTACATGCTTGCGTCGCTTGGCAGGAAAGATATTTGGCCTGTTAAAGATCTTGGCTTACAAGCTGCTTTAAAAGAAATTAAAAGTTTAGATGCAAGACCTAACGAAATAGAAATGTCTGAGATGGGTGCTTCTTGGAAACCTTATAGATCAATAGTAGCTAATGTGCTATGGGCATCTCACGATTGATTTAAAAATTAAGATTTTATAAGTAGACTACAAATATGAAAGATAAAGAAAAATATTCAAAACTTAAAAGTTTCCACTTTGTTTGTGAAAAAAATTATCTTTTATTTTCTCAAATCTTGCCAAATTTAAATGAGGAAAAGGTTTTTTCTTTTGGGTTGCCAATAAAAAATTCAAAATTAAGTGAAGTGTCAATAAATCTAAAAAAAGTTTCAAAATTTACTTCCGAAATTAAAGTATGTTTAGCTGCAGAATTATCAAAAAAGATAGAGATTGAAGTTCGTTTATATCATGAAGCTAAAATGTGTGAAGTGATAAAGTTTCAAGGGTTTCACCAAAGTTTAATTTCAATTTTTATAGGTCAGAAAAAATTTGGGTTTACTAAAGACGAAAAATACCAATGGAATTCTTTCTTGAATAAATTTTTAATAATTTGCAAAGAGTCTGGAAGATCACTTGAAAATTTTATACCTTCACGGGTTTAATTCCTCGTCTAATTCAAATAAAGCACAAATATTCAAAAATTCTGAATTTGTAAAAGACTTAAACGTGGAAGTTATTTTTCCTGACCTTCCAATATCTCCAGAAGAAGCTGTAGAAGAAATCTCAAAAATTCTTAAGAATTGTAATTTTAATATTTCTTTAATTGGAAGTTCTTTAGGAGGTTTTTATGCTACCTACATTTCCGATATTTATAATTTAAAGTCCGTAAGTATAAATCCTGTTGTGCCGAATCATCTATCTGAGATGAAAAATCTTATTGGGAAACATCAAAATTTTCAGACTATGGAAAACTATTATTTCACCAAAGAAATGTATAGTTTTTTAAATAAAATTAAGATTAATGAATTAAATAATCCTCTAAATCATTTATCTTTTGTACAACTACAAGATGAAGTCTTAAATCATTTCGATACAATTTCATATTATAAAAATAGTCATTTGTGTATAGAAAGTTTAGGCTCACACAAATTTAATAATTTTGAGACCAAAATACCTTATATTTTAGATTTTCTGATCTAAAATAGTGCATTTTAAGCTTTAAAATAATACAATAATTGCACTATTTAATAGCAATTTATTTGATAACATAACTTTTCGTTTAAAAAATGTAATTAAAAGGAGAAAAAATTATGGCAGATTTCAAAACATACGAGTACATATGGCTAGATGGTTACTCACCAGAAGCTAATATGAGAAGTAAAGTTAAAGCAACTGATGAAGATACAGCTCCTGCTTGGTCTTTCGATGGTTCATCAACCCAGCAAGCAGAAGGAGGAAGTTCAGATTGCTTGCTTCTTCCAGTTCAAACTTATTCTAATCCTAATGGACATGATTTGGTTCTTACTCAAGTTCAAGCTGCAGATCATACTACTCATCCATCTAATTTTAGAGCTGCTGCCGATGAAGTGGTAACTGATGAGTGGTGGTTCGGATTTGAACAAGAATTCTTTTTTACTGATCCGAAGACTGGCGAACCCTTAGGCTGGGAAGATGGAACCCCTAGGGAACAAGGAGAATTCTACTGCGGCGTAGGCGCAGGAAATGTTGTGGGAAGAGAAATTTCCGATGCTCATTTACAAGCTTGCCTTGATCTTGGAATTACTTTGACTGGAACAAATGCAGAAGTTGCACTAGGACAATGGGAATATCAATGCTTTGGAAAAGGCATTAAAGCTGCAGATGACCTGTGGATTAGTAGATACCTTTTGTTCAAGATTGCAGAAGAATACGGTGTTGGTGTGAATCTTCATCCTAAACCAAAAACTGGTGATTGGAATGGTTCTGGAATGCATAGTAATTTTTCAAATGAGGAAATGAGAACAAAAGGATCAGAGGAACTATTTTCATCAATTTGTGAAAAACTAGGCGCTGTACATGACGAAGGTATTGCATCTTATGGTTCTGATAATGATATGCGTCTTACTGGACTACATGAAACTCAGAAAATTACAGAGTTTTCTTATGGTGTAAGTGACAGAGGAGCTAGTATTCGAATCCCAGTTTATACCGTAGAGCATGACTGGAATGGATATTTAGAAGATAGAAGACCAGCTTCTAACGCAGATCCATACAAAATACTTTCACATATTGTAGGGACTCTGACTAAATAAAAGATAGGAGAGAAGTGAGATGAGTTGATCTCAGATTCACTGTTTTTAAGGGCATATTATAAATGTCTCCCAAGCAATGTCTGAGATTTACTCAAACTTACCTAAGCAATGCAAAAATCTTTAGAGAAAGCTTTACAAAAGATCTCATCTAAATTACTTATTACTGATAAAGATTTAAAAGTTTTATTTATAAATAGTTCAGCAGAAGACTTTTTAAATACAACTTCTAAAAAATCTATAGGTAAATTAATTCACGATGTTTTTATTGAAAAACCTACTAATAATCTTGAACTTCTCGATCTGTTAGAGAAAAAAACATATCTTAAGAGACACATAACAACTCTATTTTTAGAAGGTGGTTTAAAGAAAAAATGTTCTTTTGTAGCTTATTATTTAGGAGAAGAAAGCGAATCAATAGTCTTTGAATTTTTTGATGCTGAAAAACAAATTCTAGAAAAAAAAGCTAGAAGAAAATCTACTGGAGGAGTTATAACCGCAGCCTTTTCCAAAGGACTAGCTCATGAAATTAAAAATCCTTTAAGCGGCATAAAAGGAGCAGCACAATTGCTTTCAAACAAGCTCAAAACTAAAGAAAATCAAGAACTTTTAAATATTATTTCAAGAGAATCTGACAGAATTACAAATATTGTTAATCAGGTTTCGGAAAAACAGTTTCAACTAAGTTTGACCAGAGAAAATATTCATGTTGTTTTAGAAAAATTACCTGACTTTATAAGCTCTTTGGATAGCAAAGACATAAAGTTTATTAGAGATTATGATCCGAGTTTGCCTCTAGTTAATATTGACTCTTCACTTATTATGCAAGTCTTTTATAACCTTACTAGAAATTCGATTGAAGCTATGATTAAAACAAAAATTGGAACGAAAATTACAGTAAGAACCAGAGTTGCGTCAGAAGTAATTATAAATGGTAGTTTTTATAAAACAGCTTGTGAAATAGATTTTATTGATAATGGGCCAGGTATACCAGAAGAATACATAGACTCAATTTTTTTTCCTTTGGTTTCGACTAAGAAACTTTCTTCTGGGCTTGGTCTTGCAATTGCGAAAGGTATCATAAATCAACATCATGGCTCGATTGAATGTTCTAGCGATTCTAGTGGAACTAATTTTTCAATTTTGATCCCTTTCCCAGAAGAAAGTTTCAAAGAAGAAAATGCGGAGGTTTTAAATGTCTAAGTCAAAAAAGGTTTGGGTCGCAGATGACGATGAATCCATAAGATTTGTTCTAGAAAAAGGATTAATTGATGCAGGTTTTGAAGTATCTGTTTTTGAGGATGGAAACGAAGTTGTCAATCAACTCGATCTTGAAAAACCTAATGTTCTTCTAACAGATCTAAAAATGCCTGGAAGAGATGGTATGGATCTCTTAGATACTTTTAAAAATGAATTTTCAAACATTCCAGTAATTATGATGACTGCTCATTCAGATTTGGATACTACAGTAGACGCTTTTGAAAACGGAGCCTGGGACTATATAGCAAAACCATTTGATTTGAATGATGCAATCTCAAAGATATCAAAAGCTCTGGATGAAAGAAAAATTAGATCGAAAAAAAGAAATAAAGAAGACGAAATTACATTAGAGAAAGGGAAAATAATTGGAAAATCTCCTGCAATGCAAGATCTGTTCAATTCTATTGGAAAATTATCTCATTCAAATTCAACAGTATTATTGGTAGGTGAATCTGGAACTGGAAAGGAGTTGGTTGCGAGAGCTATCTATGAACACAGCGAAAGAGCAGATAAAAAACTTATTTCTCTAAATATGGCTGATATTCCAATTGAGTTACTAGAATCTGAACTTTTTGGTTATGAAAAAGGAGCTTTCACTGGAGCAGAAAAGAAAAAAATTGGAAGATTTGAGCAAGCTCATAAAGCGACTTTGTTCCTAGATGAAATTGGAGATATGCCTTATGAAACTCAAACTAGAATTCTAAGAGTACTATCCAGTGGAGAATTTTATAGAATTGGAGGAAGTGAGCCTATCACAGTTGATGTAAGAATTATTGCAGCAACAAACCAAAACTTGAATGAAAAAGTTAAAACTGGAGCTTTTAGAGAAGATCTTTTTCACAGACTCAATGTAATAAGGATACCAATGCCCGCCCTGAGAGAAAGGAAAGAGGACATACCATTACTTGCTGCATATTTCTTTGATAAATTTTCCAAAGAAACTAAATCAGAAACTAAAATTTTGACCGATGAGGTTAAAGATCTTTTTGAAAATCTAATTTGGCCAGGAAACGTTTTACAGCTCCAGAACCTCTGTCATTCTCTTACAGTTTTATCTTCAGCCCAAGAAATAACAATCAGCGACTTACCTAATGATTTATTAATTCAGAAAAAAGGACCTGAGTTAACTTGGAATGACTTACTTGAGATTTGGGCTACTGAGAGATTATCAAACGGAGATGATCATATTCTTAATTCAACCATACCTGTTTTTGAAAAAACGATGATCAAAGTCGCTATGAAAGCAACCAAAGGCAAAAAAAGTGAGGCGGCCAATCTTTTAGGCTGGGGTAGAAATACTTTGGCAAGAAAAATGAACGAATTAGATCTTTAAGAGATTAGAGGCAAGTTTTCATTTCGCCAGGAATTTATTCCGCCTTTCATTATAAACACTCTAATATTTTCCTTTTTTAAATCTGCAGCCATTCTTGCGGAATAATTTCCATTTTGACAAACAATTATGATGGGTTTATCTGATATTTTACTAATCTCTTTTTTACACAAATCAATATCAGGTCCTATATGTTTTGCTTGGCTAATTTTTCCTTCAGAATATTCTTTGTTGTTTCTAATATCAATTAACAGAGCATCCTTTCTGTTTAGGTACAAGATAACTTGTTGCGGGTCTAATATGGTGGCTTTTCGAATATTCTCAATTCTTAAAAATACCGATATAGATACAATTAAAGGTATCACTATAAACCAGTTATCTATTAAAAATTGAACAAAATAAGGCATAGGACGGGTATCATAAACTGAAATAAAACTTATAACTATGAATAAAGAAAAAAATCTTTCTTATCTTGTTTTAATAAGACATGGTCAAAGTGAATGGAATGAAAAAAACTTATTTACCGGATGGAAAAATCCTCCATTAACAGAGAAAGGTATTAAAGAGGCAGAACTCGCTGGAGAAAAAATAAAAAATTTAAATATTGATTTCAGTCATTATTTTACATCCGCATTAGTCAGAGCACAGGAAACCGGTGAAATTATTTTAAGTAAGTTAGAAGCAGAAAATATTATAAAAACTAAAAGTGAAAATTTGAATGAACGAGATTATGGAGATTTATCAGGGTTAGATAAAGACGAAGCCAGAAAAGAATGGGGCAAAGATCAAGTTCATATTTGGAGAAGATCATTTGATATACCTCCGCCAGGAGGAGAAAGCCTAAAGGATACAGCTGCAAGAGTTTTGCCATATTTTGAAGAAAAAATAAAACCTCTAGTGGAGCAAGGCAATAACATTTTAATTTGTGCACATGGAAATTCTCTTAGATCTCTTATCATGTCTTTAGAAGAAATATCTCCTGATGAAATAGTTAAAGTTGAAATAGGAACGGGAGAACCTATTTTGTACAGCTATTCAACTAATAGCTCATTTCAAAAGATAGATTTATAGTCTAACTTCCAACCCTTCTCTTTTTAAAGCTTCTTTAACTTTTCTGATTGAAATTTCTTTGTAATGAAAAATGCTGGCAGCTAAGACTGCATCTGCTTTTCCTATTTTTACCGCATCCACTAAGTGATTTAATTCTCCAGCACCTCCTGAGGCAATTAAGGGTATATTAAGTTTTTCTGCTAAAAATCCATTTAAGTTGTTGTCAAATCCTGATTTAGTTCCGTCCTTGTCCATCGATGTCATCAAAATTTCACCAGCTCCTAATTGCTCCACTTTTTTAGACCAAGATAGTGCATCCAAGTCTGTTTTATTTTTACCGCCATGAGTATAAACACTCCAATTATTTCCGTTAAATTTTGCATCAATTGCCACAACAATACATTGTGAACCAAACTCTTTAGAGGCTTCTTCTATAAGATTGGGGTTTAAGATTGCTGAAGTATTAATAGAAACTTTATCTGCTCCGGACCTAAGTAATACTTCAACATCTTGAACAGATTTAATTCCGCCTCCAACAGTAAAAGGAATGAAAACTTGATTTGCTATTTTTTCTACAGTCTCTAATGTCGTTGATCTAGCTTCGTATGATGCATCTATATCAAGCATACAAATTTCATCTGCGCCTTCTATGTCGTACCTTTTCGCAGCTTCCGCAGGATCTCCTGCATCAACTATATCTTCAAAATTTATTCCTTTAACTACCCTGCCGTTTCTGACATCTAAACAAGGAATTATTCTGATAGTAACGCTCATTTTTCCTTAAAAAAATTAATCGCCTCTCTTAGATCCAAAGTACCTTCGTATAATGCCCTACCACAAATTGCACCATATATTTTTTTTGTTTCCTCAAGTTTAATTAGATCATCAAGATTCCTTACACCGCCAGATGCAATTATTGGAATATTTGAAAAATCTGCTAATTCTTTAGTTTCTTCCAAATTTGGCCCGTTTAACATTCCATCTTTACTTATGTCTGTATAAATAATTGAGTTTATTGGCAAAGAGGAATATTCCTCTATCAAGTCTCTAGCTCTTATTTCAGAAGACTCAGTCCAAGCCTCTGTGGAAATAAAACCTTGTTTTACGTCTAAACCTAAAATAATTCGATTTGGGTAACTGGCACAGGCTTCTTTAAAAAAATCTTTGTTTTTAATTGCAGCGCTTCCAAGTATAAGAAAATCAATTTTATTGTTTATATAACCTTCAATTGTTTCAAAACTTCTTATGCCACCTCCAAGTTGTATTTCTATGTCCGGAAAAGAGTTTCTAATTTCTGAAATTACTGAAAAATTTATAGAAGAGCCTTCTAAAGCTCCGTCAAGATCAACAATGTGTAATCTTTTTGTTCCCTTTTCTATCCAAAATTCTGCTGCTTCCAATGGATTTTCATAATAAATCTTTGCGCTATCTAAGTTGCCCATTTTTAACCTAACACATTTTCCACTTTGTATATCTATTGCAGGAATAGGTAACATATTAAATTTTCCAATCTATAAAATTTTTTAAAATCTTTAATCCAGACTTTCCGCTTTTTTCAGGATGAAACTGCGTAGCAAAGATATTATCTTTTCCAACTGCAGAATTAAAAATTTCTCCATGAAATGTTTTCGAATAAATCACATTTTGATTAGCTTCCTTTGACGCAAAAGAGTGGACAAAATAAAAGTCTTCATTTGTTTTTATACCTTCTAGTAAAAAATGGTTTTGGCTAATTTCAACTTGATTCCATCCCATATGAGGTATTTTTATAGATTTATCTTCAAATTCGCTAAATTTCTTAATTTTTTCGGAAAAAATATTTAATCCTTTTTCTCCTTTGCTTTCTTCACTTTCAGAAAATAAAATCTGTAGTCCTAAGCAAATTCCCAAAAAAGGATAGTTATTTAAGGCATCTATTAAAGAATCCTTTAAATTATTTTCTGACAATTTCTTTAAACATGCGCCCATGGAACCTTGCCCAGGAAATACTAACTTATCTGTATTTTTAAAATCTTCAGGTTTTTTTACTATTATTGTAGAAGCGCCCAGACTATTTAATGCCCTTACAACTGAAAAGATATTGCTTGCACCATAATCAATGACGCCTAATTTCATTTTTAATTCCGACTATAAACTCCCCTTAGTTGAGGGAATTTGATCTAATTTTTGTTCGTCAATTGAGCAAGACTGTTTTAAGGCTAAAGCGAATGCCTTAAATATTGTTTCAGCTTGATGATGAGCATTTTCACCTTTTAAGTTATCAATATGAATTGTTGCCAAAGACTTATTGGTAAAACCTTGAAAAAATTCTCTTAACAATTGCAAATCAAAGTCATTTATCGTTTGTTTAGTAAAATTGACATCCCATAAAAGACCAGGGCGTCCTGAAAAATCTATCACCACTCTTGATAAGGCTTCATCAAGAGGTGCATATGCATGGCCATACCTGGTTATTCCTTTTTTATCGCCAAGAGCTTGATTAAAAGCCTCTCCCATAGTAATTCCTATATCCTCTACCGTATGGTGAGCATCAACTTCTAAATCGCCAGTTGCTTTTAGATCAATATCGAAACACCCATGCTTTGCAAGTTGATCTAACATGTGAGCAAAAAAAGGAAGCTCTACACCTTGAGAGCTTTTTCCTGAACCATCTAATTCAAGACTAATACTAATTTGTGTTTCTTTGGTATTTCTTTCTATATTAGCGTTTCTCATCTTTTCCTCAAAGATTCTATTATAACGGACGTAAAAGGTTAAAATGCACAAGATGTCCTACTTCTCAAAAAAAATTATTTCCTGGCAAAAAATTAATGGCAGAAACAATTTGCCATGGCAAGCAAAAAGTCCATACCACGTTTGGATTTCTGAAATTATGCTTCAACAAACTCAAGTAAAAACAGTGATTCCTTATTTTCATAAATTTATAAAATCTTTTCCTTCAATAAAATCGTTAGCAAAAAGTGATTTAGACAAAGTTTTGGCAAATTGGTCTGGTCTTGGTTACTACACTAGAGCAAAAAATATTCATCGAGCATCAAAAATTATTCATCAAAAATTTAACGGCATAATTCCAAATGATTACGAACAATTGATTGAACTTCCAGGAATTGGTGAATCAACTGCTGGAGCACTTTTAAGTCTTGCATTTGACGAACCAGGAATAATTTTAGATGGAAATGTCAAAAGAGTCTTGCTTAGGTTTTTAGGAGATAAGTCTCCAATTAATCATTCTAGGACTCAAAAGGAACTAAAAAAGTTCGCAGAAGACTTATTACCGAAAAATAATTTTCGGACTTATTCTCAAGGAATTATGGATTTAGGTTCAATGATATGTACCCCAATTAATCCGTCGTGTGAAAATTGTCCTATTCAAAATCAATGCAGAACTTCTCAATTGAATCTGCAAAATATAATTCCTGTTAGGGTTTCAAAAAATCAGAAAAAAGAAAAAAATATAAATTGGCTCCTCATTGCTTCAAGAGATAAAGTTTTATTAAAAAGAAATGCAAAAAAAGGTATTTGGCAAAACTTATGGCTTTTTCCAGAAGCAAATAGTTTAAATTACGATAAGTTTAACTTGCTTGAAGAAAAAGGATCTCTTCCATTAATAATTCACAATTTATCTCATCGGAAACTTTCTATTTCTACAAAAAAATACTTTTTAAAAAATAAAGACAGGCTTCCAATTGATAGAAGAAGATTCGTTTGGGTAAATAAAAAGGAATCAGTTAAGATGGGAATACCTAAACCAGTGAAAACAATTTTAGAAAATCATTTATGAGTAATACGGTTTTTTGTAGAAAATTTAAAAAAGAATTACCTAAAATGGATAGGCCGCCTTACCCAGGTCCTAATGGGGAGGAAATATTCAATACTGTTTCTAAGCAAGCTTGGCAAGAATGGCTTGCACTTCAAACAATGTTAATAAACGAAAAACAGCTTAGCTTAGCTGACAGCTCATCAAGAAAATACTTAAACGAACAATTAGAAAAATTTTTATCTAATGATACAACGGATCAACCTGAAGGCTTTTCTCCTAAGATTTAAAGTAAAGAGTTATTTAAATGATTGATATAAATAAAATTGTCGATGAATTAACTTTAGAAGAAAAAATTAGTTTATTAAGTGGTTTTAACAGCTGGTACACCAATAAAATTGAAAGATTAAATATTCCCAGCATTAAAATGTCTGACGGACCCAATGGCGTTAGAGGCGATGGTAACTCCGGGAAGTCATCGGCTTGTTTTCCTTGCCCAATTCTTATGGGCTCTACATGGAATGAAGATCTATTTTCTAAAATTGGAGAAGCTTTGGGAGACGAAGCTAAGGACAAAGACGTTGATGTTTTACTGGGTCCAACAATTAATCTTCATAGGCACCCTCTTGGTGGAAGGCATTTCGAAAATTATTCTGAAGATCCTTTTTTAGTTGGCAAATTAGCTACAGCTTATGTGAAAGGTGTTCAGTCTAAAAATGTTTCGGCGTGTTTAAAACACTTTATTGCCAATGATACTGAATTCGAAAGGCATACAGTAAGTTCAAATGTTGATGAAAGAACATTAAGAGAAGTTTATTTGCTGCCTTTCGAAATGGGAGTTATAGATGGAAAATCTAAATCAGTAATGTCTGCATACAATAAGTTAAATAATATTTATTGCAGTTCTCATAAAGAACTTTTAGTTGATATTTTAAAAAATGAATGGGGATTTGATGGATATGTAGTAAGTGATTGGGGAGCTGCATTAGAAACTATCGAAAACGCCAACGGCGGATTAGATCTTGAGATGCCTGGACCAGGAAATACTTGGGGAGAAAAATTGTTAATCGCGATATCAGAAGGATTGGTTAAAGAAGAAATTATTAATGACAAAGTAAAAAGAATATTGAAAGTTGGAGAATTTTCAGGAAGGTTTAATTCGTCAGAAAATAAACCTGAGAAGAGCAATATAAGGCAATCTCATAATCAGCTTCTTAGAAACGTTGCTTGTGAAGGCATGGTTTTATTAAAAAATGAAAATGTTCTTCCGTTTGATGAGAATAAGATAAATAAATTAGCAGTAATCGGTCCAAATGCAAAAAACAGTCAAATCATTGGCGGTGGAAGTGCCAGTTTAAAACCTCACTATCAAATACATCCCTACGATGCTCTAAAAGAAAGATTTTCTGATACTTTTTCTATTTCACATGCAGAAGGAGCTAAAACGAATAAATTTTTACCTAAATTGGATGAAAAACTCTTTTTAAATTCTGAAGATGGATTTTTAGTTGAGTATTTTGATAAAGAAATTAGAGACGATAAACTAATTGATTCAGAAGTTTTAAAAGGAAACAAATTTTGGATATTTGAGGGATTTGCAAAAGATATCATTAATAGAAATGATCGCCCCTCTGTAATCGTTAGGTTTTCTTGTAATTATTCACCTGATGTTTCTGGAAATCATGAGTTCGAAGTTTTTGGAATTGGCCTAAGTAAAATAAAAATTGATGGAAATGTCTTAATAGACAATTGGAATGAAACTTCTCCTGGAGAAGCTTTCTTTTCTTTAGCAACTGCCACAAAGAGGAACTCAATTAATCTTGAAAAAGGGAAAAGTTATAAATTTGAAGTTGAATATTTTTTTGAAGGAAGATTTCCCGCAATCCATTTTGGTTGTATGCCTCCTGAAAAAACAAACCTTTTAAATGAAGCTGTTGAAGTTGCTAAAAATGCTGACGCTGTTATTTTAATTGTTGGTACTAATTCTGACTGGGAAACAGAAGGAAATGATAGAGCTGACCTCAGCCTCCCAGCAAATCAAGATACACTGATAGAAAGTATTTTAAAGGCAAATCAGAACACTGTTATTGTGCTGAATTCTGGCTCTCCTGTTTCAATGCCTTGGATAGATAAAAGCAAAGCCATTATTCAGTCATGGTTTGGCGGTCAAGAATATGGAAACTCATTAGCTGACATAATCTTTGGAAAAGTGAATCCGTCTGGAAAACTTCCAACAACTTTTCCCAAAAAAATTGAAGATACTCCGGCTTTTGGTTGCTATCCAGGAGAGAACTCTCAAATGGATTATGAAGAAAAGCTTTTAGTTGGTCATAGATGGTATGAAAAGAAAAATATTAAACCCCTCTTCCCTTTTGGATTTGGACTGTCCTATACAGATTTTTCCTTTTCAAATCTGGAGATCATTAAAAATGATAATTACAACATTGAATGTAAATTTGAAATAAAAAATGCTGGAATGATGGATGGTAGCGAAGTTGCGCAATGTTATGTTTCATTTTCTAACTTAACAAAAGATGAGCCATTAAAAACACTTCAATCATTCAAAAAAGTTTTCATAAAAAAAGGGAATACAATGGAATTAAAGCTAGCTTTAAATAAAAGAAGCTTTTCTTATTGGGATATTCAAGAAAAAAATTGGATTGTAAGACCAGGAGCATACACCATTAGTATAGGTTCTTCTTCTGAGCAAATAAGACTAAAGAAAGATATTTTGTTATGAAGTTAGCCAGTTCATTTGTTCATTATCAAGAGTGATCAAAGACGCTTTCATGCAACTTTCCGACTCATAAACAGATCTTGGCCCAACCAAAGGGAAAATATTAGGATTCTTATTTATTACATATGCAAGCGCTAATTCTATTGGCAAGCATCCTAACTTTTCAGAAAGTTGAAAACATCTTTCCTTTCTTGAGAGATTTATTGCATCGTGCCAGACTCTTTTCTCTTCTTCATAAGATGGATTCGCAACATGCGCTGCCTTTGGATATAAATCTTTCTCTAAGAAAAAACCCCTCGCCTGACTAGACCATGGAAAGAGATATATTTCATTATCAAACAAATATTCAAGATATTGTTCATTACAATTTACACATCCTGGCCAAACTGGACTATTCATATTGGCTAAACTGAAATTATTACTTAAAACTTTGAAGCCAATTTTTTTATATTTCTTTGCATAATTGTTGGCATTATCAAATCTTTCTAAAGTCCAATTTGATGCTCCAAGAATTGATATGAGACCTGCTGAATGAATTTCATTCAATGCATCAATAAATTCCTCAACAGGTATATCTAAATTATCTCTATGCAAACAATATATGTCTAATGATTCAAGCTTCAGTCTGTCTAATGACTCTTCTAATTGTTGTTTAATAAATTGAGGTTCGCAATGAGGTGTGTGAGCCCCCTTTCCTAATACTATTACTTCTTTTGAAAGCCCATTTGAATTGATCCACTCTCCTAAATATTTATCAGATTTGCCATCATTATAAATGTATGCAGTGTCAAAAATGTTTCCGCCATTGTTATAAAAATGATCAAACATTGTTGACGCATGTAATTGAGAAGTCTGATTGTCACATCCAAATACTAGTCTCGAGCCTTTCTTTGGAATCTCCTCAATCTTAGATTTTTCTAATTTCACAACTGGCTTATAACGAGATGAAAATATTGGAGAATTTTCGACAATATTTTGAGGATATTTAACCCCACTTTCCAAATACCACTTTTCTAGCCAAAGCATATTTCCTAAACTATCTTTGTGAGACATCAAGGAAGATTCAGAATCGCCTAGCAAAATACACTTAGACGCTTCATTAATTTCCCTTGTAAAAAGTCCTACTTCGTCTTTGTTAGAAATAATTGTTTTTTTACCTTCGAGATTTAACTCAATTGAGTACTTGCCTTCTTGAAATTGTCCGCAGTGCCATGGTTCAAAAACTTCAATTTCTACTTTATCCGATTTGATGATTAGGTTATTTTGCAATTCTTCATTTATCGAGGTTTCGATGTAAGCTGAAATATTGTCACTAAATATCAAATTAGCGCTGGATTTATTATCTACTCCAGTTGTGTCTAAAATTCCTTTTACCTCAATACTTTTGGGATCTAAATATTTCTCATCATTAAGAGTTCCAGCTATTAGTCTAGCCATAGATAAGGGGTAACAGCCAACATCTAGTATTGCTCCTCCAGCTAAATTAAGATTTCTTAATCTGTGACTTTTGTCTACTGGAGCATCAAAACCGAAAGAGCTTAAAATTTTTACATTTGCATTCTTTAAATATTTTTTACAAAGCTCTAGGATTTCAAATGTTTGAGGATGAGTTCTATACATAAAAGCTTCCATCAAGAAAACGTCATTTTTTTTTGCTTCATTAATTAAAATCATTGCTTCTGTTGAGTTCACTGATAAAGGTTTTTCGCACAAAACATGTAACTTTCTATTAATCGCCTCCATTGAGTAATGAAAATGAGAATCGTGTGGGGTGGCTACATAAACTGCTTCTATGCCAGAATCAAGAAATAATTCTAAATCCAAATATGGCTGACAATTATGTTTTTGAGCAAAAGAATTAACTTTTTCTTCGTTTCTACCAAGTACACAAGAAAGCGTTGCATTTTCTGAATATTTAATCGAATGCGCAAAAGCATTAGCAATACTTCCTGCAGCAATTATTCCCCATTTAACTTCTTTCATTAATTTCTCTAATCAATTTTTTATGAAATTTAGAATCTATAGGATAGAAATATACCAAAATAAAACTTAAAACTACTCCTGCCAAGGGAATAAAAGTCATTAGGCTTTTTAAACTTTCTAAAGTTTTTTCTGATTGGACCGTGTTTGGAATAAATCCTATATTCGTTAAAAGCATCCCTAAAATAAGTGCTGAAATAGCTATTCCACCTTTTTGTGCAAAAGTCATAAAGCCATATAGAGATGACTCTGTTCTAACGCCTGTTTTCCATTCTCCGTATTCGATTGTATCGGGCAACATAGACCAAAATAATACTCCGGTAGCGCCATTGCCAATTCCTAAAGCTATCAAAACTATTAAAAGTTCTATTAAATTTTTAATTGGATATAAATAAAAAAATAAAAAACTAAATACTAAGAGACTCATTGAAATCAACCAGGAATTTCTTTTTCCTATTTTCAGTGCGAAGTAAGCCCAGATAGGTATAGCAAGAAAGGCGGAAGCACTGCTCACTCCTAAGATCAGACCTTGGAATTCATGCAAACCTAAAGCATATTTAGTGTAATAAATTAAATTTTTATTAAACATAATTGAGGTTGTAATCAAAGTAAGCGTAGAAGCAAATACAATCAAAAAAGCATAATTATTAACTATAGACTTGCTTACCTCGGAAAAGCTGGGTAATTTTGAAAACTCTATATCAAAATTTCTTTCTTTAACTGTTTTTACTGTGATTGCTAAAATTAAAATTGCCGCAAGCCCCGAACAAATGCCTAAATAAACAAATCCTAAAGATTCTTCTCCACTTCCAAACCAATTGATAATTGGAAATCCCAGCGCAGAAATACTTAAAGTGCCAAAAGAAGCTCCTAACATTCTGGCTGTGGTTAGTTTTGTTCTTTCTTCGCTGTCGTCAGAGATCCTTGCTGTCAAGGAACTATAAGGAACACTTACAATAGTAAAACAAGTCCTATGAAAAATATTCACTATGATTAGAAAAACAAAAAGTAGGCTTCCTTCAAAGGGAGGTACCCAAAAAAGCAAAATAAAAGATAAAGCCAAAGGGATAGATCCAAAGAATATGTATGGTCGATAACTTCCCATTTTGGTCCTAGTCCTTTCTGCAATGTAGCCCATGTATGGGTCTGTTATTGCATCCCAGCCTATTCCTAAGGCATAAATCCAACCAGCCAATAAAGGGGAAATACCTACTACATCTGTGTAAAAATATAATAAGTAAAGTCCTACGCCGCTCCAATAGAGACAAATCGCATAATCACCTATTCCATAACCAATTCTTACCTTGTTACTTACTAAATTAGTAATAATTTTCCCCCTGTTTAGAAAAGTTAATTTATATCATTGAAGAAATATATTTGCCTATTGCTAAACTGCTTGTTATTCCAGGACTCTCAATGCCTTGTAAATTTATGAAACCCTCAATTTTATGATCTTTAGGAAACTGAATAGAAAAGTCCCTCATTTTTTCTGACGGTTTTTGAATTTTTGGTCTTATTCCACAATAATCTGGATGTAACCTTTCAGGCTCCATTCCAGGCCAGTAATTATGTATTGAATGAATAAATTTTTCTTTAAGACTTTCATCGAATGCATAATCTATCTCATCAACCCAAGAAATATCAGGGCCAAATCTAAGTTGATATGACATATCAAAACCAACATGCAAGCCTTGTGAAGATTCGCTTGGTAAAGGATAAATTAAAGCATCAAAAGGATTTACGCCAGAATATTTAAAATAATGGCCTTTGGCATAATGAATTTTATGTGTGAACTCTTCACTCAGAGGAGAAACGCTTGAAGAAACATTTTCAGAACCCAATCCAGCTGAATTAATTAAATAAGACGATTTAATTTCGAATTCTTTTTCGTCAAAACACTTTATAGAAAAAGCTTTGCCATTTCTTTTAGCACTCAAGAAATTTGTGTTGAAAGAAACGATTCCATGATTATGCTGAATATCTCCTTCAAGCGAGGTGATGAATTCAGGAACATCTATAATTCCTGTTTCTGGAGAAAAAAGTGCTCCAGCAATATCCAATTCTGGTTCCTTTTTTTTAACTTCTTCTAAGGTGCTTTCTCTAAGATCTACTCCATTTGACTTGCCCTGCAAAAATATCTTATTTAAATTAGCCAATTCATTTTCATGAGATGCAATAATAAATTTTCCAGTCTTTTTATGACTAATATTTTTTAATTCTGCATACTCGTACAGAAGTTTATTCCCTTCGATGCAAAATTTAGTTTTAAGTGACTCTTTTGGATAATACATTCCAGCATGAATTACGCCGGAATTTCTTGATGAAATTCCTTCCCCAGCTCTTGATTCCTGCTCTATCACGAGAACCTTTTGACCTTTTTCAGATAAATATTTTGCAATAGATAATCCTACTGCTCCCGCTCCTATAATTGCTATATCAAAAATTTTAGTCCTCCTAGAACTTTATTTTGTTTATTATGACAAACTTATATAAAATCGTTTTCTCTTTTTGCCCAGATAGCTCAGTTGGTAGAGCAAAGGACTGAAAATCCTTGTGTCGGTGGTTCGATTCCACCTCTGGGCACCAACGAGATAACATTTTTAAAACCAACTCAATAATACTAAAATACCCCCAATGGGTATAAGAATTATTTGTCTTTTGTCTGTCATGTCGTTTGGACTTGATGCTAGACCTATATCTTACACAGGTGGTTCAACCATAATGGCGTTTTCAGATAACATAAAAAATTCTATCTACTACCATTATTCGCCATCCTATAAATACTCAATTGGGATTGAAGTTATAAGAAATAAATATTTTAAAGATAATTATTCATATGTTAGATATACATACTTGATAAATAGAAAGAATACTGAAAACTCTCAAAGAAATTTGTATTTTCAATCTGGAGTTAGTTCAAAAGGTTTTGATGAATTTTTTTATGGTATACATGGAGATTGGGAAACAAGAAGATTATTTGTTGGTTTTGGAATAAAGGAAACTGAAAGAAAAATTCAAGACTATTTAGAACAATACTATCAAATAGGAGTTGCGCCCTATCTTGGTGATTATGGTGACTTGCACACATGGATAATGATTAAGGCAAAAGATAATTCTCTTGAGAATAAGTGGTCAACATACCCTGTATTAAAATTTTTTAAAGGAAATGTTCTTATGGAATTTGGTTATAGCAAAAAAACTAAATGGGATATTCATCTAATGTATAGATTTTGAGAGGAAAAATGAAAAATATATTATTAATTCTTATTTTTACTTCAATGGCATGGGGAGAAACCCCTCATGAGGGCATGCATCATACTCATGAAGGACATGTTCATGAAGAATTTGTAGATGGTAAGAAATTAGAAGTTGATCCTGAGAGATTTGATAAATTCGTTAAGGATCTTAAAGATACTCAAATTGCAATCGTGAATGTTCAAGGTATGGTGTGTGATTTTTGTGCTAGAGGTATTGAAAAAACATTTAAAAAAGACACCAATGTAAAAAAAGTAGACGTTGATCTGAGCAAAGGAAAAGTTTTAATCGCATACAATGTTGCTCATGAAATAATCTTTGATGATATCAAGGAAAAAATTCTAATAAACGGACAAAATGCAATTGATATGCAGGTTATTAATCTTTAAAAATTATGCAAGATAAATCAGCAAATTTTTTATCCTTGTTTGCCTCGTCATCAACTTTAATATGTTGTGCACTTCCTTCATTATTTATTGCAGTTGGTGCAGGTGCTTCTTTTGCAAGTTTAATAACAGTCTTTCCATTTTTAATTGTCTTATCTCAATATAAATTATCTATAACAATATTTGCTTCAGTGACCATCATATTTGCTGGATATGTGAATTATAAAACTTATTATATGCCTTGCCCCACAGATCCTGAGTTAGGCAAGTTATGCATGCAAACTAGAAAACAATCAAGATATGTTTATTACATTTCAGTTGTATTGTTTATTTTTGCTACAATATTTACTTATTTAGTTCCTAAATTCGTATGAAAAATCCATGCCATAAAGAAGAAATTCCTAGTCTTAACAGAATTGAGGGACAAGTTCGTGGAATTGCTAACATGATTGATGAAGAAAAGTATTGCATTGATATACTCAATCAAATCAAGGCAGTTAGAAATGCTCTTACAAGTATTGAAGGAAAAATATTAAAAAGACATATGAAAGAATGTGTTAAGGAAGCATTAAATGATAAGAAGGGTTTTGACAATAAGGTTGAGGAAATATTAAAAACCCTTAAAAGATAGATTAAATTAATGGTTTCATGTGTGCGCTCTTTGTATCAATGCTGTGAAGGTTTTTATCATGTTCGTGCACACAGGTGTGCACACAAATGGTCTGAAAGGTAATACTTTAAAGGGATTATGACTTACGAACAAAGAACTGAAAATCCTTATGTCGGTGGTTCGCTTCCACCTCTGGGCACCACCAAACCCTTTCAAATCAACGTTTCCAGTCATTATAAGACTTTCAGGATAGGGGTTAATTTTTAACACACTTTAACACAGTCACTTCTGTGTTAAATCGAGCACTAAAGTGTGTTAAATATTTAACCCAATTTTTAACACATAAGTAAAAAGGTTCTTTTGATTCTTTTGATTCTTTTGATTCTTTTGTATATTCAAGGGATCAATTATGAAAATCTTCGGTAGTTTAGTGCTCTTAGTTTTTATATCTGCCTGTGGTGGAGGTGGAACCGTTAGTTCTACTCCCCCTGCTTCTTCAACCCCAACAACCGACCCTGCCAGTAGATTTGAAGATTCAAAATTCGGCAGTAGTAAATTTAATTAGGTGCGCTCATGAAATATTTATCGTTATTAATAATTATTTTTTCCATCAATTCTTTTAGCGAGGATTATAAAAGCGCAAATAGATTGCAAGAAGGTGATGTTATTTCTGCAGATGTCTTTAATGACATTCTAGATAGAATTGAATTAACTTTAAAATCAGCAACTGCATCAGACCTAGTTGGTACATGGGATGTTGTACAGACAATATGCCCCTCTGGGGGATTAGGTAATTGTAGTAGTTTATCTGTGACGGGCGCAGGAAATGCTGTAGATAGTCTCTATAGACAAAGATCCGATGTTGTAACTTTTACAGATGATGGAGATGGCACGTATTCTTTTCAAACAACTAGTTACTGTGCTTTTGTAAGATCTGGAGCAGGAAATTCTGCTTGCTCAGGAGGATATGCTGTTTTAGATGGAAGATTTATTTTAAATTCTAGCGGTTTTGCTGCTTATACTTTAAGAAAAGTAAGTGATACAAGAATAGTTTTAGGGATGAACGCCAGTGGTTCAGGTTCATTCAATATAATTAGATTAGATAAAAAGAATCTTGCTCCTAACCCACCAACCGCATTAACTGCCTCCTTATCTTCAGGTACCGTCAGTTTGTCTTGGACAGCAAGTGAAGGCGGCGCAACAAGTTATACAATTAAAGCAAAAACTTCTGCTACAGGGACTTATAGCGATGTAACGACTGGAAATACTTCAACTACTTATAGCGATTCTCTTTCAACTGGCACGAAATGGTATCGAATTTTTGCGGTGAATTCAGATGGGACAAGTATCGGTTCAAACGTAGTGAGTGTTACCGCTCCTTAAGAACTGAAAATCCTTGTGTCGGTGGTTCGATTCCACCTCTGGGCACCACAAAATTTTAATCCTTTTTAAGGTACAGGCCAGAAACTTCAGATAATATATTGCAGTGAGATTTTTTAAAAAAGAAAGAAAACTTTATCCATCCATTGAGCCGTTTGATTCAGGCTTTATCAAAAAAGGAATTCATGAAATCTATTACGAACAGTGTGGAAATCCTAAAGGCAAGCCTGCAGTTTTTTTACATGGAGGACCAGGGGGAGGAGCTGGAAAACTTTCTAGAAGATTTTTCAATCCAAAAAAATATAGAATAATTCTGTTTGATCAAAGAGGCTGCGGTAAAAGCAAACCTCATACTTGCTTAGAAGAAAATACCACTTGGCACCTAGTAGATGATATTGAATCTATTAGAAAAAAACTACAAATAGAAAAATGGTTAGTTTTCGGAGGATCTTGGGGAAGCACTCTTGCTCTAGCTTATGCTCAAAAACACCCTGAGCATGTTTCTGAACTTATTCTAAGAGGTATTTTTATGCTTAGAGAAAAGGAACTCAAGTGGTTCTATCAGTATGGAGCAAGTGAAATATATCCTGAAGCTTGGCAAGGATTTATAAATGAAATTCCTGAAGAGGAAAGATTTGATCTAATTGATGCCTATAGAAAAATTTTTAATAGCAAGGATAAAGAAAAAAAGCTGTCTGCTGCTAAGGCTTGGTCTAAGTGGGAAGCATCTGCAAGCTATATTAATCATAACCCAAGCGCTGTAAAAGATTCTGTAAATGCAGAGTTTGCTTTGGCATTTGCGCTCATTGAAAACCACTATTTTGTAAATAAAGGTTTTTTGGATTACGAAAATCAACTTTTAGATAACATAGATCTTATCAGGCATATTCCAGCAATAATAATCCAAGGAAGATATGATGTGGTTTGTCCTTCCACCACTGCATACGAACTTTATTCAAAATGGCCTGAAGCTGAACTTAAAATTGCACCTTTCTCTGGACACTCCGCCTTTGAAAAAGAAATTACCGAGCTACTAGTTGATGCTACAGATATTTTTGGCAAGAACTAATCCTTAGAACCTCTTACTTTATAAATAGATAAAAGATTAATATTCATTACACAAGATTCGTCTTCCTTTTTGAAAAGATTAACTTCAACATCTACAAATTCATGACCTTTTTTTTCAAATACTTCATTTATTTGAATTTCTGCAATAACAGATGAATCATAAGGAAGAGCTTGATAATTTTGAGAAATAGTTTGTAAATGGATCCAAGGATTCATATAGGCATTACTTGCTAAAATCCAATTAGAACAACCCAAAAGAAAGCTCAAATTCGAAAAGCCTTTTTTAGAAGGATTCAATAAATCAGGAAGAGCATCTTGATCTTGTAAATAAATTAAAGGATCTTTTCCTCCCCAAAAATATTCAAAAGCCATACAGCCATCTTTTTTTAATTTCATCCAAACATTTTTTGATGCTTTAGGGCCTTGGAAATTCTGAGCAGCAATTTTATCACCCCTGATCTTTGGAGTTTTTGGAATTATTTTTAACAAGCGAGCTTCAGCATTAGCAGTAATGCTTNGTTTGCTATTTTTTAAAATGGATATGATTTCATTTTGTGAGATTTCATCTAAAAAAATGGAAAAATATTCCTTATCATATAAGGGTGAAGTAATTTTACATTTTGCCCAGCCTTTTTCTAACCAATCAATTCCCCATTTTTCAATGATTGGATGCAACAGATAAGCAGAAACTGTTACTCCAGGGACTAATCCTCCCCTAAAACCAAATTCTCTTGCCATATCGTCTCCGTGGATTTGATTTTCTGAGTCAGGAGCAGTATTGAGAGCTCTTGCCGACCAAACCTCTTGGTTAAGATTTATTCTTTTATCCATGTGCAAAGTTAAAAATAGAGACAAATACAATACCGCTTATCAAGACTCCCGTTGCCAAAACAAGGTAATCTGCAAAAAATACTGCTACTAATTTTAACCAAGATGGTTCTGCATTTTTAGTTTTTTTAAAGGCAGATACCTTAAAGAAAGAGAATGCTATAAAAAATGTTATTGCTCCGATAATAAAAATTCCTAGATTCATACTATAAATTTAATCTTTTTCTTCATCCATTTCTTGCCAAACTTCTGCCAAAACGTTGCTAGAAGATACAGCATTTGGCCATCCAGCATAATGGGCTAAATGAAAAATAATTTCTTCTAATTTTTCTTTAGTGAAACCCAAATTTCTAGCTCCTCTAAAATGAAGTTTTAGTTCGTTTTCTCTATTCAAAGCTATCAAACTGGCCAGGGTAATCATGCTTCTTTCCTCTATTTCTAATCCTGGTCTTGTCCAAACTGTACCAAATAAATTTTCAATTGTATGAGCTCTAAAATCATCTGATATAGCTGAACCGGCTTTAGATAAAAAATTTAACTTTTCAACAACTTCCATTCCTTTTTTTAATTTTTTTTCATCGCTTTCGAAAGACATTTTTTCTCCTAATTTATTAAAAGGAAGTTTAAAACAAAATAAGAAAGTATTTAAACGTGATTAAAAAAATAATTTTTGTGAATATTTTCATCTAATAGATGAATTCGTCTCTGCAAATAATCTAAAAAATTGTGAAGTTGAATATCATCGTAACTTTCCACCTTTGCTGAAAATACTCGAACATTTAATTTATTAACTGCATCAAGAACATTAGTATTATTCGGAAGAGAGGTAAGACTTTTTTCTGTAATAGTTAAGCACCTATATATCGAACGAGGAAAATTCTCATTTTTAAGGAGAAAATTTATCACGTCTCCCCTTTCTATTTCTCCCCGTACTTCCTTTCTAAAAGACTCATGAGCAGATAAAGTTCTGAGCATGCTAACCCACTCTAAAGTTGGAAAGTCATGAGTTTGTTCTTTTGATTGCATAATACAAAGACTATCTATAATTCTAGAAATCATATCTATTCTTTCTATGAATCTTCCTAATCTCATGAATTCAAAAGCATATCCTCTTGAAAAGTTATCAGAAATAATCCCGAAGAATCTTTGTGAGCCCGAAATTACATTATAAATATATGAAGCTCTTTTCCTTCTATTGGATGAAGAAGCCATACCAGTTTTAAATTCATTAAATAAATTATTTAGTTGCTCAGTTGCTGACCTTGGCAAATCATCTTTGATAGCTCTAGCGTTATAGCGAGCCATATCCAAAGAAGAAATTATAGAATTTACATTTTCTTTATCATCACCTAAAAACTTAACAGCGCTGATTTCGCTATATTCTGAATACCTTTTTTTAAAGAATTTTTTTGAATCCATAGTCTCAATTATTGGTTTCCAACCTAAAGATTGATCTCCAGGGAAATCCAACATTAACTCAGAGTGAACATTGATCATTCTTGCCGTATTTTCTATTCTCTCAACATATCTTGTGAGCCAATATAGATGCTCTGCGTCTCTACTTAACATTTAAACTATCCATGTGTCTTTGCTTCCTCCGCCTTGGGAAGAATTTACTACTGTTGAGCCCTTTTTAAGTGCGACTCTTGTCAATCCGCCTACAGTTACGTATTGTTTTTCTCCTGATAAAATAAAAGGTCTCAAATCAAGATGTCTGGGCTCAAGGTTGTCTCCAGAATATGTAGGTGTGGTTGATAAAGATATTAATGGCTGGGCAACGAAATTTCTTGGGTTATTCATTATTTTTCTAATAGTCGACTCTTTTTCTGATCTTGAGCAATTTTTGCCTATTACAATTCCATAACCGCCAGATTCAGCAACGGGTTTAATTACCATATCTTTAAAATTATTAAAAACATGATCTCTATGTTCTTTGTTNGTTAGGAGAAAAGTTTTTATATTTCTGATGATTGGCTCTTCATTTAAAAAATATTTAATCATTTTCGGGACAAACGCATAAACTGCTTTATCGTCTGCAATTCCACAACCTGGAGAATTTACAATCGCAACTTTCTTTTGTTGCCAAGCCCTTATCAATCCTTTGACCCCTATGGCTGAATTGGGATTTCCTTGATCAGGATCAAGGTAGTCATCGTCGATTCTTCTATAGATAACATCAACCTTAACTAAACCTTCTATTGTCTTCTTATAGACATAACCTTCTTTACCAATTATCAAGTCCCTACCTTCAACTAAGTCAATCCCCATTTGTTGAGCTAAGAAGGAATGTTCATAATATGCGGAATTGAATATTCCTGGAGTAAGCAAAACTATTTCAGGATGCTTGGACCTAGAGTAACTAACTGAAGCCAAAGTTTCATAGAGCTTAGTCGGATAAGCATCTATGGGAGTGACGCCGTATTGGTAAAATAATTCAGGGAAAACTCTTTTCATAATCATTCTATTTTCCAACATGTAACTGACACCCGACGGAACTCTTAAATTATCTTCAAGAACATAAAACTTTCCATCTTGGGCTTTGATCAAATCTGATCCACAAATATGCGACCATGTATTATGTTTTAGCTTCCTATCAACGCAATACTGTTTATAGGCGGGAGAATCCAATACCAGATTTTTGTCCATATCGCTTTCATTTAAAAAGTTTTGTTTGTTGTAACAATCTTCAATGAACATATTTAGAGCTTTTACTCTTTGTTTCAATCCTTTTTCAACCTGTTGCCATTCAGTTTGTCGAATTAACCTTGGAATAAAATCTAATGGCCACATTCTATCCTGTCCATCGTCGGCCTCATCGGAATAAACTCTAAATGATATTCCCATAGACTTTATAGCCGTCTCAGTTGCTAGATTTATTTCCTTTAAATCTTCTATTGATAAAGACTCCAAAAAAGTTCCAATTTTTTTTGAATGTCCCCTTAGAGTGTTTTGTGGTGTAACATATTCATCGTAAAAAGAAGAACTAGGATATTTTTTCCAAGAAATTTTCATTTAAATTTATAATTATTTACTTATTAAATATAACAGCTAATTGATTGTTTTTTTGTTCCAAAACAAGGCGTCAATTGCTCAAAAAAATAACATATGACTTATTGTCTTGCTATAAAAGTTGAAGAAGGTTTAGTTTTTGCCTCAGACTCCCGAACCAATGCAGGTTTAGATAATATTGGATCCTATACAAAAATGTTTACCTACAATATCGGTGACAGAGCTTTCGTAATTTTAACTGCTGGCAATTTAGCCACCTCGCAGGCCGTCTATCATCAAATAGAAAAAGACCTAGAGAATAATACAACCGAGATTAACTTAAACCTTTGCGAGGACATTGAAGCCGTAGCCGATTATGTTGGAAAAATAAGCATTGAACAACAATCAAAAAATCATGATCCCACAGAACAGATCGATCAAAGTACTGCCCTTTTGGGGTCTCATTTTATTGTAGGAGGACAAATTAGAGGTCAAGAACCTAACTTGGTTTTGGTATATCCAGAGGGAAATTTTATATATGTAGCTGATGAAACCCCTTTTATACAAATAGGCGAAACAAAATATGGAAAACCGATTTTAGATAGAATGATAGTTCCCAATACTCCACTTGGAGATTCCGCCAGAGCAGCATTGTTGTCTTTTGATTCGACAATGAAAAGTGACTTGACCGTTGGCCCACCTATTGATTTTGTTGTTTTTAAAAGAGATCAAATTAATTTGAATTTTCAAGATCAACTAAAGTTGGACTCTCCTTTCTTTAAAGAACTTTCTTCTATTTGGGCGGAGCAGCTAGATAACGCAATCCACGCTTTACCAAAATTTAATTGGGAAGAATAAAACAACTTATTGGTTATCAAATGTCATTTTAGTTTAAAGAAATTTGTACGATAGGTTCGTAAAAGTTAAGCTATGAAAAGATTATGGAAATTTTTAATAATCCTGAAAATTTAAAAAAACTTAAAGGTTTTTCAGACCTCATATTGGAATTTAATCTTGAAAAATATAACCTTTTCAAAGAAATATCTAAAAAATATGGCTGGGACAATGTTTATACTCAAGACGTTAGATATGATCTTCTAAGAATGGTCATTATGGACTGTCATATAGAAAAAGGCTTTTTTACAATGAATGATTTAATAAACATTACTGACCTCAATATTCGAAGTATAGAGCGTTTTTTAAGTAAATCCGTTCAAGTAGGTTATTTTGAAAAGAAACCAGGAAAAGACAAAAGAGTTGTTGAATATCATGCTACTGAAAAAAGTGCTCACCTACTTAAGGCATATTTGAAATTAACAAAAAAAGGTGCAGAGCTGTTTAATTTAGATTCTGAAGATACTGCTGAACTTTCAAATTTATCTTCTAGTGAGCTAAAGAATTTTTTAGATTGGTCTGAAGGAAAAATTTAACTCCTTAATTTCATAACTTTTAATACATTTTTTGTTTATACTCTTAAATAGTAAATGGAGTAGAAATGTCTCAAACAAGGGTTTATTGCATCGCAAATCTTGAAATAGAAGATGCTGAGTTATTCAGAAATTATGAAAAAGGTTTCTTTGGTACTCTAAAGGAGCATAATGGTGAATTCATTACAATGGATGATAAATCTATCCATTTGGAGGGAACTTCCCCAATTGAAGGTCGTGTCATTATGTGGACTTTTCCTTCAGAAGAAGAGATGAATAATTGGTTTTCATCAAAAAACTATCAAGAATTAGCAGAAAATTATAGGAGACCGGCAACGGAGTTAAAAAATTTAACTGTCATAAAAGCAATGCCACCAAGATAAAATATTTTAAATTTAGGAGAATCATGCAACTTAATTACATTAACAAGCCTCATTTTGATAATGGTGCAATAGAAAAAATATCAGAAGTTTTAAAAGCCCACGGCATAAAAAATCCTCTAATTTGCACTGATCCTGGACTATCTTCAATTGGCATGACCGATAAGCTTAGAAGTCTTTTGACAAACGAAGTTTCTCCAACTTTCTATGAGGAAACGCCCGCAAATCCAACAGAGAAAGCAGTTAACGAAGCTCTAGAGTTATATAAGTCAAATAATTGTGATGGCGTTGTTGGGTTTGGTGGAGGATCTAGCATGGATCTTGGAAAAGCAGTTGCTTTGATGGCAAATCATGAAGGAAGCGTCGTAGATTATTCAATTAACGAAGGAGGTTTAGGGAAAATATCTAAAACTATGCCCATGATAGCAATCCCGACAACATCAGGAACAGGAAGTGAAGTGTCTGTAGGATCAGTTATTATCATGGATGATGGAAGAAAGCTTATTTTAGCAAGTGAACATTTGATCCCAGATGCAGCAATTTGTGATCCAGAACTTACATTAGGTTTGCCTCCAACTCTTACCGCAGGAGCTGGAATGGATGCTTTAACGCATTGCATTGAAGCAATACTTTCGCCCGTAAATGATCCGCCAGCTGAAGCAGTTGGGTTAGATGGTGTTGAAAAAATTATTAGAAATGAAAGCCTTATTAGAGCTTGTGAAAATGGCGAGGATAAAGAAGCTAGGTGGAATATGATGATGGCTTCAACAGAAGGAGCAATGGCTTTTGCAAAAGGTCTTGGCGCAGTCCATTCCATGAGTCACGCTGCAGGCGCAAATCAGGATTTAAGATTGCATCATGGAACTTTAAATGGAGTAATCTTGCCTACAATACTAAGATTTAATGCGGGCCATGTCGGTGATAAATATTCTAGGATTTCTAGAGCAATGGGTAAAGATGAATCAACAGACCTTGCAGAAGAAATAGAAAAGTTGAATGAAAGAATCGGTTTGCCNAGTGGACTTGCGGAAATGGGTATAACAGAAAATATGATTCCAGGTCTCGTCGCACATTCAATGACAGATCCAAGTAATATGACTACTCCTAGACTGCCTTCTCAAGAAGAATGGGAAAAATTATTTTTGGAAGCAATGTAGATTGAATTAATAAAAATGAAGAAAGTTTGTTTAGTTGTAGGAGCTGGTGCGGGAATTGGAGGAACGGTTGCAAAGAAATTTGCTTCAGAAGGTTATTATGCCTATCTCGCAAGAAGAACTGACGAAAAAGGATTGAATAAGTTAATCAAAGAGATAAAAGATGGTGGTGGCGAAGCGTCTGGTTCTTTATTGAATGTTGTTGATGAAAACTCCATTGAAGATTTAGTGAATTTTGTTGAATCAGAGATTGGTCCAATTGATACTGTGATTTACAACATAGGAGCTCAAATTGGAGATCGGGCCTTAGCAGAAACTAGCTATAAAGCCTTTGAAATGGGTTGGCGAATGGCTACTTTTGGATTATTTAGACTCGCTCAAGCAGTGACGCCGAAAATGAAAGAAAGACAAGCGGGCAATATTATTGTCACATCTGCAACTTCAGCCGTTAGAGGAAATAAAGGTCAACATTCTCATGCTGCTGCCATGGGAGGCAGAAGAATGCTTTGTCAGTCATTGAATGCTGAGTTCTCGAAAGATGGCATTCATGTTGCTCACGTAATCATTGATGGAGCGGTAGATGCACCGGACACATTAGGTAAAATGTTGGGCCCTGAACTTTTTGAAAAATTTAAAGAACAAAAGGGTCAAAATGGGATGATCCTACCTGAAGAAGTTGCCGAAACTTACTTATTTGTAGCTAAGCAAAAAAAATCCACTTGGACTCACGAAATTGATATAAGAGCTTTTTCTGATCAAGCATGGTGGAATCATTAATATTGACTGAAGCTTAAGAATTTATTACCTTGTCAAAATGTTAATTTATCAAAAACAAGAATGTGAACTTACCTTAAGAGAAGGTATTAAAGTTTACGTAGATTATTTAATAGAAAATGGTAAAACTCCTTTGATTGATGCGAATGCAGAATCTACTTTAATTAGAGATCATGATGCTTCGCATGTTATTTTTGGTCTAGATACTTCCCTTGAAGAAGAATCATTATTAGATACATGGTTTGCTTGTGGATGTAGTTACAAATTTAGTTATTTGGCATCCTATGCAAAACTTCCAGAAATAAAAGAATTAACAAAAAAACTATTTAAAGAAGTTGGTGTAGTTGGATTTTTTAAACTATATAAAAATGTTATTCCGATAAAGTTAAAAATTGCGTTTAAAAATTCAAGAAAAATGAAAAAAAGGTGGCCATTTAAACACCCAGAAGAATTTCTAGATAGAAAAATTTGTGACTTAAGAGAAGAATTTGGAATTCAAATTCTAACTCCCGAAGAAAGAGAACTTAAAAAAATAATCTGGTCAGGATCTCACTCGACTTAATCTTGTAAAAAGCCCTCAAATCTTTCATAAGCGTTAATGAAATCTTGCTTGAACTCTTGGACAACTGCACCTGCTGATAAACTCTCTGTCATTAAACCTACTCCTTGACCAACCCAATAAGTAGCTAAATTGACCGCGCCATCGTGTCCACCTTCTGCTAATTTATTGACCTTTGCAAGAGCTGGCTCGGCAACCATTGGTTGAAGAGGCATAGGTAAAGGTTCTGGTGCACTCTCAGCTTCCCAAGCATCTGTCCACGAAGATTTTAGTTGTCGAGAATGTTTTCCTGTTCGGCTTCTAGATCTGACAGTATCGCTTGAACTAGCCTGCAACATTTTTTCTTTTACGATCGGATGGGTTTCAGCTTCAGCAGTTGTGAGCCAAACTGAAGCAGTCCAAACTCCTGAAGCTCCCATTACCATAGAAGCCGCCATTTGTTCGCCAGTAACAATACCGCCAGCAGCTAAAATAGGTACATCGCCATAAGGTTGGATGGCTCTGTGAACCTCTGGAACCAAGACCATAGTTGAAACGCTTCCACAGTGTCCGCCAGCTTCTGTTCCGGAAACAACTAAAATATCAACACCGGCTTTAACTTGAGCAATTGCGTGTTCTTTAGTTCCTAAAAGAGCAGCAACTTTCACATCATTATCCTTACCCATTTTAACCATCCATTCTGGTGGAACTCCGAGAGCATTAGCAATTAGTTTTATTGGATGAGAAAAAGCCACATCTAACAACGCTTTCGCGCCTTCATCAGCTGTATTTTGTGCAAATCCTGATGCAGCCATGTCCCCTTCACTTTCTCTTAATTCTGGAGCGTCAATATCATGATTTTTTAATACATCTGTTCTGAAATCTCTATATTCTTGAGGAATCATGTCAGCTAATTTCTGAGCGTTAAATTCTTCCCCTTTGCCTAGCATTTTATTTGGAATTAGAACATCAACTCCGTAAGGCTTGCCGTCAATTCTTTCATCAATCCAATTTAATTCCTGTTCTAGCACCTCAGGAGACATACCTACTGCTCCTAGAACACCAACGCCACCAGCCTTTGAAACTGCAACGACAACATCTTTACAATGACTAAAAGCAACCAAAGGAAACTCAGCTCCTAGCATTTCACATATTGGTGATTTCATATTTTACTCCCTCAATTTAAAATATTAGGTTAATATCTTTCGAAAGAAAATTCTATATCAAATTAGAAAAATTTAATATGTCGAAAAAAATTACTATTCCATCAATCTTGTTATCTATTTTAATGGCTAGTTTAGTTGCTATAGGCATCAATCAAGGGAGTGTAAGTATTTCTGGAATTTCCTTAATTTATTTTTGTTGTGCGTTTATATTTTTAGCGCAATGGTTAATATTTATTCCTTCATATATTTTTGAAACCGAGCATTATTTTGATCTTACAGGTTCATTAACTTATGTTTCTGTTATGCTTTTAGCCATTCTTTTTACTGTGGATATTTCTTTAAGGGATGTCTTATTAGCTTTATTTGTCTGGATTTGGGCTTTTCGTCTTGGGTCTTTTCTATTTATTAGAGTGAAAAAAGCAGGCAGTGATGGAAGATTCGATCTTATGAAAAAAGACTTTTGGTGGTTTTTAATGACTTGGACAATCCAGGGATTATGGGTATTTCTTACCTTGGCTATGGCTTTGGCAGCTATTACTTCTGAATCGAAAATGGCTATAGACATTTTTGCAATTGTTGGAACTTTAATATGGATATTTGGTTTCTCCATAGAGGTTATTGCTGACCAACAAAAAACAAACTTTAAGGACGATCCAGCCAATAAAGATAAATTTATTACTGTAGGCCTTTGGAGCTGGTCACGCCACCCTAACTATTTTGGGGAAATGGTCTTATGGATTGGAATAGCTTTAATAGCTTTTCCCGTTTTAATTGGATGGCAATTGGTAGCTCTAATATCTCCTATTTTTGTAATCTTTCTTCTTACTAGAATCAGCGGAGTAACAATGCTGGAGTCTAGAGGATATAAAAAATGGGGAGATGACGAAGAATACAAAAACTACATAAAAAATACTTCGGTTTTAATTCCTTTGCCGCCTAAAAATTAAGAATTAATTTTATTATTTTTCTTCAAACTTATAAGACTTAGATTTTTTAAAGGCTTCTCTTTCAAAGAGCATCTCAGTATATCTTTTTATATTTGGTTTGAATGCTTGATGTATGCCTAACGATTCTGCAACAACAAAGGCATAACTTACGCAAATATCTGCAATCGTAAATCGGTTTGAGCAAAGGTATTCTTTATCTTCCAAAGCTGTTTCAAGTAATTTACATCTTGAAACAAACCATCTGCTGTAACCTTCTACGGCTGCATCAGCGACTCCTGGCTCTTGAAGCTTATATCTAAGGACCACTGTTTGAGGAAAAGTTAATGTTGCATCAGAATGATAAAGCCAATTTAAATATGCAGGATAATCGGCTTCATCTGGCATTACTCTAAGATCCGTAGGACCGTATTTTTCTACCAAATACTGGGACATTGCTACCGATTCGGTCATCTTTACGTTGCCATCAATTAAATAAGGAATAGTCCCTAACATATTTACATCCAAATATTCTTTCATAAAGACTCTCGGAGGAAATGGCATCATTGTTAATTCATAATCTAAGCCCATTTCTTCTGCTGTCCAAATAGGCCTTAATGCTCTTGATGCCTCAGTTCCCCAAATTTTAATCATTGTTTTCTCCAACTCTAATTAATGTTTATACTTAAAAGGTTTAAAAAATTAATAATAACAAAAAGAGGAAAAAAATGATTGGAGCAATAGCAAAATTAAAAATTAAAGACGGAGAAAGAGATAATTTTATTGAGGCAATGGGGAATCTTGTTAAAGCAGTAGCTGAAAATGAACCAGATTGTTTTTATTACGAAATGCATGAAACGGATGACCCTTTAACAATAATGATGATTGAACTTTATCAAACCGAAGAAGCTCACGCTAACCATACTCAAACAGAGCATTTTGCAACTTTAGGTATGGCTTTAGCTCCCTTTCTAGATGGCGCACCAGAGATAACTGTTCATAAAAGCGTAAACTGAAAAAATCTTATATACAGTCTGTTGAAGAGGGAAAGATAGAGCTGGACGACATCCAGCTCGCTTTGATAGAAAAATTAGAAAGACGCCTTGAAGAGTTAAATAAGTCAGATCCCTTCTTTAATTTTAAAAAGAAAAAAAATTCTAAAAGCCTTTATATTTTCGGGGAGGTAGGTAGAGGTAAAACTTTCATAATGGATCTTTTCTACGATAGTTTAAAAACGAAGAAAAAAATAAGATTACATTTTCATAGATTCATGAATTATCTCCATAATGAACTTCATATATTGGTTGGTCAAAAGGACCCCATTAAAAAAGTTGTTAAGCAACTTGCACGAAAATATAAAGTATTGTGTTTTGACGAGTTTTTTGTTGAAGACATAGGAGATGCAATGCTTTTGGGGAAATTCATGACTGAACTTTTTTCCTCAGGTGTTTGTTTAGTAACTACTTCTAATATAGAACCAAAAAATTTATATGCAAATGGTCTGCAACGGAAATTATTCATTCCTGCAATAGAATCGATAGAAAAAAATTGTGAAATCTACTTTCTTGACTCTAAAAACGATTATCGTTTGAGAACCTTGGAGCAGACTAAACTCCTTTTTATGCCGCTCGGAAAAGAATCGGAAGAGAATATGCAAAATGCTTTCAATTCTCTTTCCAAGTCTAAAGATGCTAAAAGCGGTTCAATTAAAATTTTAGAAAGAAAAGTAAATATAATTAAAAGTTCAGAAGGAACAATATGGTTTGACTTTAATGATATATGTTCATCACCTAGAAGTTCAGCAGATTTTATTGAAATTGCCAAGGAATTCCATAATATCTTGATTTCTAATGTCCCCATTATTACTTCTGATGATCAAGCAAGGAGATTCATCAGTTTAATTGACGAATGTTACGACAGGAAAGTGAAAATAATTATTTCAGCAGAAACAGACATCTCAAAAATTTATACAGGAAATAAACTAATAGAAAAATATAAAAGAACTGAGAGTAGGCTAATAGAAATGCAATCAAAAGAATATTTAAAAGAGCCTCATAAGCCTTGAATTTTTTTTAAATGGCACTAAATAAAATAGTGTAAGATATGAATATAAAAATGAAAGAAATAATTGAGACCAACTTTGCTATAGGCCAAGTAGTCAGACATAAATTCTTAGATTTCCGAGGAGTAATTTTCGATGTTGATCCAGAATTTAACAACACTGAGGAATGGTATCAAAGCATTCCAGCTCAAATCAGACCTAAAAAAGATCAGCCTTTTTATCATGTATTTGCCGAGAATGACGAGGTCTTCTATACAGCTTACGTTTCTCAACAAAATTTATTAGCAGATATATCAAATGAGCCTGTCTCTCACCCAGATGTTTCAAGTAACTTTGGGCCTTTCAAAGATAATTCTTATGAAATTCTACAGGGTGTCAGAAATTAACCAGCTAAACAAACTGCTGTAACAAATAAATCCATAGCTTTTTTTAAATCAGAGTTTTTCACTTGTGTTGGCGCAAGTCTTATATTTTGATTTGCTGGATCTTTTTTATATGGAAATGTAGAGCCAACTGGCGTAAGTTTTAATCCAGCATCCAAACAAAGCTGATATATTTTTTTTGCTTTTCCTGGCTTTGAATTAAAAGAAACAAAGTAGCCGCCAGTTGGAGTGCTCCAAGTTGCATATCCATCAGGTATTTTAGATAAGTAATTTTCAACAATTTCGAACTTTGGCTTTATCACGGTAGCTAGATTATCCATGTGATTGGCCAATGATTTAGAATCTTTCAAAAACTTTACATGTCTTGCTTGATTTATTTTATCTGCGCCAACAATTATTTTTTCTAAATAAGATAGAAAATTACTCAGTGTTTTTTCAGATCCCCCAATAAAAGCAACGCCCGAGCCCGCAAATGTTATTTTGCTTGTACTTGCAAACAAAGATATGTTGTTTTCGGTTTTAAACTTTTCACATTGTTTGAAAATATTTAAGAGTTTAGGCGATTTATTGAAGTCATGAACTGAATAGGCATTGTCATAAAAAATCATAAAATCCTTATTCCCCATCTTAGGCAATTTAGCTAATCTAATAACTGTTTCTTTAGAATATGTTTCGCCAGTTGGATTTGAGTGCTTAGGAACACAGATAATTCCCCTAACACTTTTATCTTTTGCAACTATTTCTTCGACTTTATCCATGTTTGGTCCCTTTCCAGTTAAAGGTACCGAAATCATATTTATTCCCATTTCTTCAAACAAGGCAAAATGTCTATCGTATCCTGGCACTGGACAAATTACAGAAATCTTTTTTTTATTTTTCCAAGGCCCATCTCCATTGCCTTTAAAAAAAAGTGTTTGAAGCATAAATGCGGTAAGACTCAGACTACTAGTTCCATTAGCGATTATATTTTTTGGCTTCATATCCAGCAAAAAAGATCCAATTTTTTTTGCCGATAGTAGTCCATCTATTTCTCCATAATTTCTTATGTCTGTACCATCAAGTTTAAAATCTTTTTTGTTTTTTAAATTACCCATGAGAAGATTCGAAAAATCTAGTTGTTCCGCAGAAGGTTTTCCTCTTGTTAGATCAAGACTTAGTTTAAGTTTTTTAATTCTGTTGTACTTTTTTTCGAGAGCTATTCTTTCTGCTTTTTTCATTTAATCTTTATCTATAAATTATTTCAAGAGAATTTTCTTTCGCATATTTTTCTAGTTCAGCATCTGGAGAAATAATAATACTATTTTTACAAGCTTTTACGAGAGGGAGATCATTTATTGAATCTGTGTAAAAAGTGGCCTCTTCCAATAGGAAATTGTTTTTTTCGCTCCATTTTTGCATAGTGCTTAATTTACCTTCAGCAAAAGTGGGAATATCAGCTAAATTGCCTGTTACTTTGTTATCAACTATTTCTAAGGGCGTTCCAAAAAAAGTGTCTATAGAAAAAAAATCAGAGAACCCCTCAACGATAAAATTTAAAGATCCTGAAGCAATAATTTTTTGATCATTTTCGTGTTTTTTTAAAAGTTCGTAAGTCAGTGAATCAACTAATAGGTTTTTATATTGATTTATAAAATCATTTACTAAAGATTTTATTTCTTGGATTGATTTACCAATCAAAGGGTTAAGCAAAAATTTACAATAGGCTTCAAAATCCATATTTCCTTCCCTGTAGTCAATTTCAAATTCAGTTATCTTTTTTATATAAAGTTCTTTATCTATAAACCTTTTTTCCACTGTGAATTCTGCCCATTTAAATTCACTATCTCCACATAAGAGAGTATCGTCTAAATCAAAAATTACTGTCTTCACACTAAAAACCTTAGTTCGCTCAAAGCTTTTCGATAAGCTTCTCTTTTAAAATCGACTATTCTATTAATTGGTTGCCAATAAGAAACCCATTCATATCGATCAAATTCTGGAAATTCCTCATTATCTAATTTTATTTTTTGGTCATCTTTTTTTAGTCTAAGTAAAAACCATTTTTGTTCTTGTCCTATAAATTTTCCGCCCAAAACTTTTGATCTTATAGTTTTTGGAATTTCATAAAATATGGTTTCAGCAGATTCGCCAATATACTCTACTTCTTCTTTTTTAAGACCTACTTCTTCGAGTAGCTCTCTGTACATCGCATTTTTAATATCTTCACCCTTATCTATACCCCCTTGAGGAAATTGCCATGTTTTTGTATTCCTTCTTCGACAAATCAATACCTTTTTTTCGCTATTTATAACTACCATAGCAACATTAGGCCTGTAACCATCTTTATTTTCTTGCATTAGAGATCTTAAATTCAAATTTTTTGATTTTTCCTTTTTCTCCTCTTGCATTATACAACTGCTCCTTAATTACTAGATGGTCATTGTTATCTAGAGTCATAACGGTTGTTGATCTGGTTCCATATATTAAAGACTTTATAAATCTAGCGGAGAATTCTGAGCCATGATTCTTATTTAATATTTTTTGATCAAAATCATAAAACTCTTCTGGGAATTGCATTAGTTTTAACAAATCTTCACTTGTAAATTCTGAATCCAAAACCTCTTCAAAATCTTTTTTTGCTGTATTTAATTTATCTGAACTTGAATGAAAAGATTTATTACCTATAACAATTATTTTTTCTTCTTTTCTTAGATTTTCTTTCCCTCGAGAAGAGCAAATATTTATTTTTTTAAAGTCAGACAAAACTAGATTAAACCCTAAATAGTTTTTGTAATTTATGGAGTTCTGATAATCGTCAATATTTATATTAGACATAAAAAAGTTTTTGACTAAATCTCCTCTAGATAAAAACTTTTTTTCTAAAAAATCTTTTTCATAAAATTCTCTTACATTTGTAACGGCAGCAAATTTTCCTTCTTTTGAAACCCCCATCCATGTTCCGCCTTGCTCTAGATCTTTTCCTGCTAGAAAGCCCTGCGGTTCTTTCCACCAATGAGCTGACTCAGTAGGACGAGAATAAAATTCGTCTCTATTGGATGCCATCACAAACTTATATTTTTTAGAAGGCTCTTTTGCAAGCAAAATCAAACACATATACGGAAAAAACTTAAGTTTATCAGAGGTCTGAGATAAGGGATAATGACCATCCATGATTGAAATCTTATTCCCTCTGATATTACTAGGTATATTTGCTGGCCTATTATCTGGTTTCTTTGGGATAGGAAGCGGAATAATATTAGTACCGGCATATATTTTTCTTTTTAATTATTTAAATTTTCCACCAGAGTATATTCCTCTGCTCGCAACTGGCTCCTCAATGGGAACTATGGCGATCACGATTCCTATGGCTGCTTACACTCATTATCAAAATAAAAATATAAATTTAGAAATAGTGAAATATATGTTTCTGGCTGCATTTTTTTCAACCATCTTTGGAAGATACATAGCTGCAAATATAGCTAGTGAAAGTTTGCAAATTATAATTGCTATTTCATTGTTATTAGCTGCAATCCAGCTTATTTTTAATTTTTCTCCAAAAAATATAGATACATCTATCAATAAAATTGAATTATTTCTTGTCGGTGGATTTATTGCATTGATAACCTCTTTCGTCGGAATTGGAGGAGGAATTTTGATGGTTCCGTATTTTCAATTTAGAGGTTTAAGAATTCACGAGGCAATTGGCACTTCATCTTTGATGGGTTTCTTTTTTGCCATTTCTGGTTTAATTGGAGCTATTTTGTTTGCGCCCGAAAAACTTAAACAAATAGACTATGTTTTAGGTTCTGTATTCATTCCAGCAATGATAGTAGCCGGGCTTTCAAGTATTTACTTTGCTAAATTAGGTGCAAACATTTCAAACAAAATCGAAGGAAATTCTTTAAAAATTGCTTTCTCTGTTTTAGTAATTTTAGTAGCTTTGAGAATTATATATATTACTTTTCAATGACGATAAATATAGATCCTGTTGCCTTTTCTATTCCTCTGCCTTTCATTGGTTGGTGGCCAATACATTGGTATGGCATTAGTTGGCTTCTGGCAATATTTAGTATTCTTTGGTACGCAAAAAGAATTGTTTCAAAAAAAACTCCATTTAATGAAAACGATATAGATGATTTTTTATTTTACGGAGTTCTTGGAGCAATTATTGGGGGCAGACTAGGATACATGTTTTTTTATGGAACTGACCAAATCTTCAACGATCCAATTTCTATTTTTAGAGTCTGGGAAGGTGGTCTTTCATTTCATGGAGGATTTATAGGAGTTCTCGTTTCTTTCTTTATTTTTTCAAAAAAACTTAATATTGATTTTTTTGATCTAGCTGATCATATTGCACTGGCTTTTCCCATTGGTCTAGGGATGGTAAGAATTGGTAATTTCTTGGGCGGGGAACTGCTCGGCAGACCAACAGATTTACCATGGGGCATAATTTTTTGGAGTGATCCTCTTCAAATTAGCAGGCACCCCTCACAACTTTATCAAGCATTTTTTGAAGGACTAGTACTTTTTGTAATTCTTAATTTTCTTGCAACAAAACCTAAACCAAAAATCTTTATTTCTGGAATGTTTCTAACCCTTTATGGTTCATTTAGAATTTTTACCGAAACTTTTAGAATGCCAGATTCACATATAGGTTTTGATTTTTTCGATATAATTACAAGAGGTCAATTACTTTCCACTCCGATGGTTATAATTGGTTTAATATTAATCTTCCTAAGTTATAGAAATAAGAATGAAACAATATCTTAATTTGATGCAAAAAGTATTAGATGAAGGTCAGAAAAAATCTGATAGAACAGGAACAGGAACTTTAAGTATTTTTGGTCATCAAATGGAATTTGATCTTTCTGAAGGGTTTCCACTGGTTACCACTAAAAAGGTTCACTTAAAATCAATTGTTCATGAATTAATATGGTTTCTTCAAGGCTCAACTAATATTTCTTACTTAAAAGAAAATGGAGTTTCTATCTGGGATGAATGGGCAGATGAAAATGGAGATTTAGGGCCTGTCTATGGTGCTCAATGGCGTTCTTGGCCAGATGGAAATAACGGTACTATCGATCAAATTCAAAATTTGATCCAAGGAATTAAGACCAATCCAGATTCTAGGAGACATATAGTCAGTGCCTGGAACCCCGCTTTAGTAGATGAAATGGCTTTGCCTCCATGTCATTCTCTTTTTCAGTTCTATGTCGCTGATGGTGAGCTTTCATGTCAGTTATACCAGAGGAGTGCAGACATTTTTCTAGGAGTTCCTTTTAATATAGCTTCTTACGCTCTCTTAACTCATATGGTTGCTCATGTGTGTAATTTAAAAGCTAAAAAATTTGTTCATACCTTTGGAGACGCTCATCTTTATTTAAACCACCTTGAACAGGCTAAGCTTCAACTATCAAGAGATACAAAATTATTACCACAATTGAAACTAAATTCTGATGTGAAAAATATATTTGATTTCAAGTTTGAAGACATCGAAATTACAAATTATGAAAGCCACCCTTCAATCTCCGCGCCCATTGCAGTTTAATGAAAATTACAATCGTTGCTGCTATTGCATCTAATAACGTTATTGGCCAGAAAAATTCATTACCTTGGGATATTCCCGAGGACTTAAGAAGATTTAAACAACTAACCTCTGGACATACAATTTTGATGGGAAGAAAAACTTTTGATTCGATCGGCAGGCCCTTACCTAATAGAACAAACATAGTAATGACAAAAGATACTAATTATCAAAAAGAAGGAATAGAAATAGTTTTTGACGAAAATGAGGCTTTGGATTTAATAAAAAATTTAAATGAGAAAGTTTTTATAATTGGTGGTTCTAAAATTTATAAATTATTTGAACCATTGGCATCTTCTTTAGTGATCACTCGTGTATTGAAAGATTTTGAAGGAGATGCATTTTTTCCTGATATAGATTGGAATGATTGGCAAATTGAAAATAAAGAAGAATTTCTAGATGAGAAAAGTGGTATCTCTTGCAGATTAGAGGAGTATTTAAGAAAAAGCTAGCTTTCTTCTAAGTCTTTTCTTCTAAGCTCTAAAGTCTTAACTCTTCTTGCTTCTTTTTCAGTATAAGTTAACCAAGTAAGTGCTTGAGCCCTTAACTTATCTTGTCTTTTTTCTAGCAATTTCTTATCTTTGATTTTTAAATCCGTCAAACGATCTAAAGCTGTACGAAAGAATTTTGTTGCATCTTCAAAATTTTGTTGTTCGTAAGATACTTGACCCAATAAAATATTAACTGTAACTGGATCCTTTAACTTTCCTTTTTTCAAACCCTCTTTTAAGGTTTTTTTTGCTAAGTCGTATCTGTCCGTTGCAAGATAAATTTGACCAAGAAAAACATAAAGTTCACCTTCTTCAGATTTTTTAGCTGCCTGTTCATATATCGGTTCTGCAATTTCTAATTCTTGAGCCATATGCCATCCTTGAGCAAGCATTTTTAGATGTTTTTCATCATCTTTTACAAAACCATTCTTGATACCATAATCCATAACTTTTGCAGCTTTAAAAGGAGCCTCCGCTCTCATTAATAACTGATAAAGAGCTGTGTATTCATTTTTTTTATCTAATAGTTTTTGGTCAAACGCCGCTTCTAATGCAGTTAATTGATTGCTTTCCTGTTTAAGTTCTCCATAAATTCCAGATAACTGAGTCCAATACTTTTTCTTTGGATGAAATATTACTAATTCTTCATAAAGCTCCAACATTTTTTTCATTTCACCATCTTCATTGTACAAGGCTAACAAAAGATTATATGTTGACTCTCTTGGTTTTGATTTATTTGCCTTTGCAACGCACAAGCCTGCTTCTGCATTTTTAAGGGCTAGTTTTTTATTTTTCAATTGCCAGTAAGAAGCAGCAATAATGTCAAAACCATTGGAACTTGGGTTTGCTTCATTAGAAAGCCACTCTTTTAACAGTTTAATTGCTTCTTTGTAATTTTCTTCTGTGTAAGCTATTTGAGCCAAGCTAAAAATAACATTTGATTTTAATCTAGGGTCTGCACCTTCAATATTAAGAAAAGATTTGTAAGATTGTTTAGCTTTTCTTAAATTATCTTCACTAAAGTAAACATAAGCATAGTAATAATACATCTGTGCTTTATCTGTTTCGGAGATATCTTTATCCAAATTCATTTTATCCAAAGTGGCTTTGGCAACAACTAAGTCATCTGCCTCTAAAGCTGGATATAGTGCTTTCAAATATTTCTGAGCAGCTCTACTGGGAAGTTTAGCTACTCTTCTTACATTTGATCTCTGAATTTCATAATCTGCTAAACATTTTTTTAAAGTAAATCCTGGAAAATTATATTCTTCCTTTTTCTCCTGAGCTGAAACGTTTAAAGACAAAAAAGATAAGACAATTAAGGTTGAAAAGATTCTTAATATTTTCATTACATTTGACCCCTACAATTTTCCGGAATGTATCCTGGACCTTTCTCAACAGACTCTAAAACAAAAGTAATTCTTTGTCTAACGCCTTCTACAGGAACGGCAACCCCATCTCTTATTAAAGGTTTATATTTGTATCTTAACGCCGCTCTCGTTGCTGCTCTGTCAAAAATATTTGGTGGAATAGCTTTAATGACCTTTGGATTTGAGACCGCGCCAGCTATTGTTACTGTATATTCTAAAAGAACACAGCCTTCAATGCCTCTTTCCATTGCCCTTCTTGGATATTGAGGAGGCACCTGGAAAATTGGCACATACGAACCGTCAGCAAATACTCCTTGTCTTTTTGCTTTAAATTTAAAATTCAAATTCAAGGNATCATCCAAGACGTCATCGATATTTTCTATATCAACGTCTGGAGGAGTTTGCTCGGGCTCGGGCTCAGCTTCTTCTGGCCTTTCAACAGTATCCAACAACTCTGGATCTCTTTGCGGCATCACAATATCAACAATTTTTCTCGTTTTAATTTCATCTAATTGAACTTCTCCAGTTGCAATTAAAAAAGCCATTAAAAATAAAGAAAATAAGGCAACCGCTGTACCAGCTGCTGCTGCCACTCCGTATTTTTGATAAACATTTGATTCATTTTCAGAAGATTCAAATACCATAGAATCTAAATCAATGGGAATGAGTTTTTTTAAAAAATTTAAAATATTTTGAATCATTAAAAATTAGGTTCTGATGCGATTGAAATATCAATAACGCCAGCTTCTCTAACTTCATCCATTACAGCAATTATTTTTTCAGCTGTAGCTTTCTCATCAGCTTGCATTACAACTGCTCCTTGAGGATTCTCAGCCATTAATCTAATGACATTTGCTTTGACCTGACGGACATCAATTCTTCTTCCATCCATATAAATTTCACCAGCTGGTCCAATGGCTATTAGAATAGCCGCATTTTCTGTAATCTCGGCTGTTTCTGAATCAGGTCTATTAATTTCAAGACCCGGATCTTTTATAAAATTTGCGGTAACAATAAAAAAAATAAGAAGAATAAATACCACATCCAACATTGGAGTAATGTTCGGTTCTTCTGCTTCTTCCACTGCTTGACTAATTAACGATCTTCTCATTTGATATTATTCGTAAGTTAAATGTTCTGATACTAAATCTGATTTTTTCTTAGCATTTTGCTCTAACCATCTAGCCGCAATACTTGCAGGAATAGCTGCCATTAGTCCTGCCATTGCTGGAATAGTTGACCTTGCCACACCTCCAGCCATAGCTTTAGCATCTCCGCCTCCTGTAACAGCGAGGATATGAAACACCTCAATCATTCCAACAATGGTTCCAAAAAGTCCTAACAAAGGAGCAATTGCTATGCTTACTCTTATTAATTCTAAATTACTTTTAATTTTAAGATTAGCCTTAGAAATCAACATTGCCCTAACCATATGTCCTTTCCAAGATTTGTGTTCTGATACTTTAGACCATTCTTCGATGGTTTCTTTTTCTACAGCAGGATGAACGAATCTAAAGTACCAAATCCTTTCAAAAATAAAGAACCACATCAAAACGACAAGGAAGCTTATAATCAATACAACTCCTCCGCCTTTTTCTAAAAAAGAGAAAAGAGTATCTTGAAGGTTAAAAAACCAAGACATAATTAAACCTACAACGACCCACTGGTATTTGTTTCTTCGGCTCTTACTGCAACCATACCTGTACTTTGCTCCTCCAAAATAGCGAGTATTCCTTTAGAATAATTTGATAATGCTGCGGCCATAAATGTTGCTGGAATTGCACACATCAGTCCCAACATAGTTGTGACCAATGCTTCAGAAATACCACCAGCCATAGTTTTAGGATCACCGGTGCCGAATAAAGTTATCGCTTGGAAAGTATTTATCATTCCAATAATTGTTCCAAATAAACCTAAAAGAGGAGAAATAACTGCAATCAATCTAACAACCCATATGTACTGATCTATTTCTGCTCGCTCAATTAGAATCTGTTCAGCAAGTTTCAGCTCTAATGTCTCTGTATCAGTTTTATTTTGATCTGCTACAGCAAAAATTCTTGATAGCGGATTTTCTGCTGCACTTTCGCCCGCAGCTTGTTTTTTAACTGCGCCGTTAATTGTAAATAAAGCATAAAAACGCCAGGCAAAAACACCTATTGCAATTAAAAATAGTAAAATAATTGTATAACCAGTAATCCTTCCATACTGAATTTGTTCAAAAAATGAAGGCAAAGAAATTAAATTTACTAACAATGCTCCTCCCTGAGGACCAGTAGGATCAACAGCAAATTGCACAAAACCAGAATCTTCATCGAAGATATCATATGTACCATCTAAATATCGTCCGGGCTGTCTTGGTAAAGTTTCATAAGCCCCTCTTTTAGATAAATATGTTAGATATTTACCTTCTGCGACTGCATTAAAGTTCCCTATTCTTACAACATCTTCAACAGAAGACTCTCCGTCGTTATCAATCACAGTAGCTTTAAATTTTTCTACAGTACCCGAAGCTACTAGTTCTCTAGATAATTCATACCAAAGCTCTTCTATTTCTTCAATTGTTGCTACGCTAACTCCTTCTCCCATCTTTTTAGCAAGTTCGCCTAAAAAGATTTCTCTATCTTTTCCAAACTGACCAGAGGTAATAGCCGTTTTAAAATAATCTTCGGTATCAGATGCGACTCCTTGTAAATGACCAAATGTTTCATATAAAGAACCCAATCTCGTTTTTAACTGATCTTCCAAGAGATTTAATTTCGCCTCATTGGCCTCAAAAGTTGCTTCTAATGACGTTGCAATTGCCTCAAGTTTTGCTCTTTCCGCTTTAGCATTTGCTAATAATGTTTGTTGTCTATTTTTTTCTCTATTAAATCTATTTTCTCTTTTAGTAGCTTCTTCACTTTCTGCAAATTTTCCAGCTTTCACAAGCTCTAGAAGCTCGTCCAGGCTTAAGGCTTGAGATTGTGGCTTATCTTCTTGTGCAATTAAACCAAAAGGAGATAGTGATAAAAATCCAAAAAGGAGTGCTTTTAAAACAAAATTTTTCATTGAACCACCTCCGCTGCAGGCACAGGAAGTTCAAGCATATCAACAGTTTTTAATTTTTTAGCCATGCTGATACCATCTCTAACGACGCCTCTATATCGTCCAGGAAGACTCTCCCAAGAATTAGTTTCTTTATTCCAAATACCGGTTTCGTCTAAATCTGAAGTTTGATAAGCCAAAACTAATCTGCCGATTCTAAGAATATTTACGTCCCTCTCCTGATCATCTATCAGGACAGTATCTTTATAAGTATCTATTTTTCTGCCGTACTCGGCTTCAATATTAAAACCTTCCAAAACTTGTCTTAGTTTTTCAGCAGGTGAAACTGTAGGGTTGTCTAATGCATCTTGAATAAATTTAAGTCTTTCAGTTCTTTCTCCCGTGTTAAAAGGTAAGTCCAATTTAACAAATTGATCTAGGCCCGAATGCATTCTTCTTGCTAATGGCGGTATTTGTCTTTGTAAAACAGATGCATATTTCATTGTCTTTTCAATTTCCTTCATACGCTCTTTTTGTCTTTTAATCTGCTTTCTTTTTTGAGCGTTGTAAACTTTTAGGCCTTCTATTTGTTTGCTGACACTCTTATATTCAGTTGCTGCTTTATCAGTCTTAATTTGAGTTGAATCAATCTTTGCCTGAGAAGCAGTAGCAGCAGTAGTTCTATCTTTATTAACTTCAAGAACAGAATCTAGTTGAGAAGCGACAGTTAAAGAAAAAATCAAAGCTAAAGGCAAGAAAAATTTAAATAAATGGTTGATCATAATATCCCCTAAATTTTTAAGTTTTTTTTTAAAAGTAAAACAACAAAAACTTATTTATCCTTATGTAAAGTACAATTGTAGGCCAGTACTTTAAGTTTTAAAAACGTTATTTGCAACTTATAGTAACAATTTTTAAAACATAAAATTAAATTTATAGCAAAAGAATATTGAAATTAAAATGACTGAAGTTAGTACCAATGAATTTAGACCAGGTTTAAAAATAATTATTGATAAAGAATTGTGTGAAATTATTGAAAATGATTTTCATAAACCAGGAAAAGGGCAAGCTGTGATGAGAGTTAAATATAAGTGTTTGTTAAATGGGCGTGTGCTCGATAAAACTTTTAAAACTGGAGAATCTGTTGAAAAAGCTGATATATCTTCAATTGAAATGCAATATCTCTTCAAAGAGGGAAATAATGCTATTTTTATGAATTTAACTAATTATGAGCAAACTGGTTTTGATTTAGCATTACTTGGCCCTAAAAGTTTGTGGATCAAAGAAGGTGAAAAATACGAAATAGCGATGTGGGAAAATACTTTGGTCTCAGTTGAAATTGAAACTTTTGCAGAAATAGCTGTTTTAGAAACTGAGCCAGGATTTAAGGGAGATACCTCTACAAATACTCTTAAATCTGCAAAATTATCTAACGGCCTTGAAGTAAAAGTTCCACTTTTTATCGAAGAAGGAGATTTTATCAAAGTAGATACAAGAACTAATGAGTACCAAAGTAGAGTAAACAAATGAAAGATAAAATTCATGAGTTGCTTGCATCTGCCATCAACGACCTTTATTCAAGTAAAGATTTGTCCATTGAAATAGTCAAAACAAAATCTGAGGAACACGGAGACTGGAGTTCAAATGTTGCGATGATTGAAGCCAAAAAAAAAGGAGAGAACCCAAAAGAATTAGCAAAAAAAATAATTGACTCAATCACTAAAGAAGATTGGATAGAAAAAATAGAACTTGCAGGACCTGGTTTTATAAATTTCTTTTTAAGCAAAAAGGCGAATTTAATATATTTGAAAGAAATCTTAGACAATAAAGAATCTTTTTTTCCTTATAAAGAAAAAAATAAAAAAAATATTTTAATTGAGTATGTTTCGTCAAACCCAACAGGGCCATTACACGTAGGACATGGAAGAGGAGCTGCTTTTGGTTCAGCACTAAGTAATTTGCTAAAGAAATCTGGCAATGAGGTTACGGAAGAGTATTACGTGAATGATCAGGGCTTACAGACAAAAATTCTAGCAGAAAGTGTTCATATGAAATATTTAGAAAAATTTAATATAGACACATCAAAAATAGATGATACAAATTTTTACAAAGGCTCATATATAGACGAATTAGCATCGAAAATTAAAAAAAATAAAAAAGATGAATTTTTAAAAATAAAAAATGAAAAGGAATTTGTTAATTTAATTATTAATGAAATGATGCTTGGTATAAAAGAAACTTTGAATAATTTTAAAGTAAATTTTAATTCTTTTTTTTCAGAAAGCTACTTATACGATAAAAAAGCAAATAAAGTACAAGATGTCTTAGAAGTCTTAAAAAGTGACCATTGTTTTGAAAAAGATGGTGCACTTTGGTTCAAATCAACGAAATTTGGAGATGACAAAGATAGGGTTTTAATTAGATCTGATAATCAAGAAACTTATTTTTTATCTGATATTGCCTATCATAAAGATAAATTTAAAAGAAATTACGACGAACTGATTAATATTTGGGGATCAGATCATCACGGCTACCTGCCCAGAGTAAAAGCGGCAATTGAGGCGTTAAAACTTAACTCTGAAAATTTAAAGACAATATTCATTCAATTTGTTTCTTTAATTAAAAAAGGCAAGAAAATATCCATGTCAACAAGATCAGCGAATTTTGTAACTTTAAATCAACTTCTAGATGAAGTTGGAGTAGATGCAGCTAGATTTTTTTATTTAACTAAAAAAAGTGATCAAGCATTAGAATTTGATATAGACCTTGCAATAACTCAGGACAAAAATAATCCTGTCTATTACATTCAATATGCCTATGCAAGAATTTGTAGTTTAGAAAAAGAGTTAAAAAATAGAGGAATGAAATTTGATCTTAAAGAAGGTATCGACAACTTAGACCTTTTAGTGAACAAGTCAGAATTAGAAATTGTCTCTTCTTTAGAAGATTATAAAATTATCATTGAACAATGCTGTAAAAATTACGAAGTACATCCTGTATGTTTTTATCTGAGAGATTTGGCCTCAAAATTTCATTCTTACTATAATTCTGAAACTATTATTGATGAGGATCAAAAATTAAGAAATGCAAAATTTACCTTGCTACTAGCTATTAAAAAGACCATCAAAAGTGGTATGGACGTATTGGTAATAGAAACTCCAGAGAAAATGTAGTGATTGATATCGAGAAAAACATTTCTAACATAAAAAAAATTGTAAAAAGTGATACGACCATTATTGCTGTTAGTAAAAAAAAGCCTGCTGACTTGATAGAAAAAGCTTATAAAAATGGGATATTAGATTTTGGAGAAAACTACTTACAAGAAGCCTTAGCGAAGGTTTCTATTCTTAAACATTTAAATATAAGTTGGCACTTTATTGGAAAAATACAGTCTAATAAATGTAAAGAAATTGCAAAAAATTTTAACTGGGTTCATACAGTTGATAGATATAAGATTGCAAAGCTTTTGAGTGAAAATTGCCCTCTTAACAAATCAATAAATGTCCTCATTCAAGTTAATATTGATGATGAAAAAAGTAAAAACGGCATCAACGAAAGTGAGATTTATAGTTTAGCTAAAAAAATTATTTCTCTGCCTAACTTAAATTTAAAAGGAATTATGGTGATACCAAAAAATACGAAAGACTTAAAATTAACTGAAATTTCATTTGCAAAAACAAAGCAAATAGCAGTTGAATTAAATAAAAGTTTCAAAGGTGTCAGTGAAATTTCAATGGGAATGAGTAATGACTTTGAGTTAGCGATTAAAAATGGCTCAACAATGATTAGAATAGGAACGGGAATATTTGGTGAAAGAAATTAATAGAAATAAGACAATAGGTTTTATCGGAGCAGGAAATTTAGGAAGACATGCTATTGAAAAATTAGCTGATGAGTTTCCTTTGCTTGTAAATGATCCTTTTGAAGATCAAAGAGTAATAGATTTAGGTGCTAAATATACTGAAATAGATGATTTAGTGGATAGGTCAGAAATAATTTTTTTAACGATCAAGCCTAATAAAATTAAAGAAATTTCGAATCAACTTAAAAATCTTTTATCCAATCAATTGATAATTTCTTTTATTGCCGGACTTAAGTTTAATAAGCTGAAAACTTTGTTGGAAGGTCATGAAAATATTATTAGAGCAATGCCTACTCTTGGAATTAGTAGCGGCTCAAGTCCAATTGCCATCTATACTGATCTGAATATAGATAAAAACCATGCCTTAGATGTTTTAAATATCTTAGGAAGGTGCTTAAAAATAGAAGAAGAACAATTTGATGCATTTACATCAATATTCGGAGCTGGGCCTGCGTTTATAAGCCATCTATCTAATATTTTGTCTAAAATTGCAAAAGAACATGGTTTTATTGACCCTGAACCTTGGATAAGAGATATATTGGAAGGTACTTCTTATATACATAAATCCATCGAAAGTAATAAATTTGAGGACATCATGGAAATGGTTGCTTCAAAAGGAGGTGTTACTGAAGCAGCTCTTAATAAGATAAATACAGAGGGAATAGAAAAAATATGGGAAGAGGCTATAAATGACGCAATTCTTAAATCTAAGGCTTTAGGAGATTAATAATGGATCCGCTTTATGCTTCTTCAGTATTGACAAATTTATTAGCAATTGTTTTTTCTTTTTATCTGTTATTTAGATTTTTTGAGATTAGTTTTCTCAATCCAATCGTAAAAATATCTTTTTCTACTTTAGACCCCTTCTGTAGACCATTTAGGATATTTTTACCTATCATGTTTGGAATAGACTTAGCCTGTATCTTTTGGATTATTGATCTCAAATTTATTTCCTTTTATTTATTCAGTTCCAGTAAAGAAATGGATTTTGATTTGGTTAACGCTATCTCTTGGTCTATCCTGAGTTTATTTTTTTTAATTTCACAAATTTTAAGATTTTCACTTTTTATTTCAATTATAGGAAGTTGGGTAGCGCCGACCTCCAACAATCCTTTTCTTAGTATTTGTCATAATATTACTCAACCTCTTTTAAAGCCTTTTCAGAGACTAACTAGCTTTGGAGGAATAGATTTTTCTCCAATTATTGTTTTCTTTTTATTAATTCAAATTGATAGAATTTTAGATAATCTAAGATTCAGCATGAACTTACCAATATTATTTTAAATGAATGAATTAGGAATAATTGAACCTGAAATTTTTTCATTTAATGAAACTTTTCCCCTCGAATCTGGCAAAAGTCTAGATGGCTTTGAACTTATATATGAAACTTATGGAAAACTTTCTGATAAAAAAGACAATGCCGTTCTTATTTGTCATGCTTTAAGTGGAAATCATCATGCCGCTGGTTTAAGTAACGAAAATGACAAACGTCCTGGATGGTGGAATGAATTGATTGGACCTGGGAAGGCATTTGATACTGAAAAATATTTTATGGTATCTCTCAATAACTTAGGCGGTTGTCATGGATCAACCGGACCGTCAAGCATTAACCCTTCAACAAATGAAAAGTTTGGAAAAGAATTTCCATTAGTAACTGTTAAAGATTGGGTCAACAGCCAAAATTTATTAAGATCTTATTTAGGAATTGATCGCTGGCTTGCTGTCGCTGGAGGAAGTTTAGGAGGCATGCAAGCTCTTCAGTGGGCTATTGACTATCCTGATTTAGTTGAAAAATCAATTGTTATCGCTGCTGCTCCAAAATTAAGTGCTCAAAATATAGCTTTTAATGAAGTTGCAAGACAAGCAATTGTAAATGATCCAGATTTTGAAAAAGGCACTCACCATCCGAAAAGGGGTCTAGGTTTGGCTAGAATGTTAGGTCACATTACATACCTATCAGAAGAAGTGATGAAGGAAAAGTTTGATAGAGATTTAAAAAAAGAAAAAATTGAATACGGCTATGATGTTGAGTTTGAAGTAGAGAGCTATTTAAGATATCAAGCTGACAATTTTTCAGATAAGTTTGATGCTCATACTTATCTATTAATGACAAAAGCATTAGATTACTTTGATCCTGCTAAGTATTTTGGTGGAAACTTAATTTCAAGTCTTGAGCAAACGAAGTCGAATTTTCTTATAGTTTCTTTTTCTTCAGATTGGAGATTTTCACCTAAAAGATCTAAAGAAATAGTAAATTCTTTAGTGGCAGCAAAAAAGCCTGTTAGTTATGTAAATATTGAATCTTTTCAGGGGCACGATGGATTTTTGTTTCCTGATAGTAGATACGTAAATACTATTAAAACTTTTTTGAATTCGGATGTATAAAATAGTTAAAAAATGGATTCCTAAAAATTCTCATATTCTTGATCTAGGCTGTGGTGATGGCTCAATGCTTCTGGAACTAAAGAAAGAATTGAATATTAACGGACTTGGAGTTGATATTTCTGAAAAAAATATTCAACTAAGCTTATCAAAGGGATTAAATGTTATCGAACAAGATATTGATCAAGGTTTAAGCAACTTTGGAGATCAATCTTTTGATTTAGTGTTGATGAGTCAATCTATTCAAGCATTAAAAAGGCCAGATTTAGCTTTGTCTGAAATTATTAGAATAGGTAAAGAGTGTATTGTAAGTATTCCTAATTTTGCTAACTTTAAATGTAGATTGCAGCTTTTTTTAACTGGGAAAATGCCAGTTTCTTCAGCTTTACCGCATTCATGGTATTCAACACCCAATCTGCATTTATGCTCTTTAAAGGATTTTGAATCTTTATGTGAAGGCTCGAACATAAAAATCTCAGAAAAAAAATTAATAAAAGCATCTGGAGAAAATACTTTTTTATCAAATTTTTTTCCGAACTTATTTGCTGAGATTGCAATTTATAAATTAGAAAAAAATCTTGAAAATAGTTCTGGCCTCTAGAAATTCCGGAAAGTTAAAGGAATTTAACTACCTTTTTAAAAAGACTAATATCGAACTCATACCTATTTCTGAATTTAGTAATGAAGATATTGCTGAAACTGGAAACAGCTATGAGGAAAACGCTTTCATAAAGGCAAAGTTTGCTACTGAAATAACAGGGCTACCCTCTCTTGGAGATGACTCTGGATTGGAAGTAGAAGCTCTAGACGGTGCTCCGGGAATTTTTTCAGCTAGATATGCTGGTGAAAAAGGTAACGATTTATTGAATAACGAAAAATTATTAAAAAAAATAAGTTTAAAACAAAATAAATCCGCCAAATTTGTTTCTATCTTGTCTTTTTTAGATCCTGAGTTAAAAAATCCTCTTTTTTCCTACGGAGAATTATTTGGAAAGATAATAGATTCTCCGAAAGGCAAAGGTGGCTTCGGTTACGATCCAATATTTCAAGTAAAAAACTCAAGTTTAACTTTGGCGGAAGTATCTAGATCTGAGAGAATGAGAATAAGTCATAGAACAATGTCTACTTTGAAGATGATTGCCCTATTGAAGGAATCAAAAATTTATTAATTAACCTATTTTCTTTCAAGGCAATTTTTTCATATTTAGTTTTAAACTCTTTTAAATCGTTTGATTCACAAATATGATCGTATTTGTGCTCTAGTTTATTTAGTGTTTCTATAATTTCCTCAGCATAGTCCTGCCAATCAGTTTTTATGATGATCTTCCCGTCTTTTTTAAGTAGAGATTGTAAATCTATAAAGAAATCACTTTTAAGCAATCTTCTTTTTTTATGTTTCGATTTTGGCCAAGGGTCTGGAAAAAGAATTATTATCAAATCAAATATTTTTTTACTTTTATTTTTAGATAAAATTTGAGCTACGTCTCCTTGGATAAGTTTTAAATTTTTTAAATTTGACTTAATTATTTTGCTATATGTATTTGCTATTCCTGTTTCAAATACTTCAATACCAATAAAAGATTCATCTGGATTATTTGAAGATTGATCAAATAGCAAAATTCCATCGCCAAACCCGATTTCTAAATTTAATTTAGAAGAATCACTAAATAAAAATTTAAAGTCTTTAAAATTTTCTTCAGACCAAATGATTGTTTTATCTGCTATTGAAAGAATTTTTTTATTTTTCTTTGAAGACCTTGACCTAGCTTTAGAAAAACTTTTAATAGAATTTTTCAAGAATCAATTATCCCTTTGGTTGGAGAACTTGGATCAGCTGTTTTTTTTACAGGTATTCTGCCAGCTAAAAAACATTTTCTCCCACTTATCGCTGCGTCTCTCATTGCTTCAGCCATTAGCACAGGATTGTTTGACTTTGCTATCGCAGTATTTAACAAAACTCCGTCACAACCCATTTCCATAGCAACTGAAACTTCTGATGCAGCTCCAATCCCAGCATCGATAATTACTGGACATGAAATTTTTTTAATTATTTTTTTTATTGAATTGGGGTTTATGATTCCCTGTCCAGAACCAATTGGAGACGCTAATGGCATAATTGCGACACAACCTATGTCTTCTAAGCGAGTGGCATAGTCAATTTCATCTGTGCAATACACCATAACTTCAAAATCAAGTGAAACTAGCTCTTTTGCTGCAACAATAGTTTCTTTCATCAAAGGCATAAGAGTCTCTTTGTCTTTTAAAACTTCTAGTTTAACTAAATTTTCTCCATTCAATAATTCTCTTCCTAAACAAGCTATTCGAATTGCCTCTTTGGCACTAAAACATCCTGCAGTATTCGGTAAAATCTTATATTTTTCTGGAGTTATATAATTTAGGATTGAGTCTGATCTGCTTTCAGAATCTATCTCAACTCTTCTAATAGCAACCGTAACTATTTCACTTTTTGAAGCTTTTATAGCTTCTAAGGCTTGCTTCTCGCTTGAATATTTTCCTGTACCAACAAGTAAACGAGAATTATATGCTTTCCCTGCAATAATTAAGGGATCTTTTTCCAAAATTAACCGCCTCCTATGGCTCTTACTATTTCTACTTTATCTTCTTTGACAAGCAACCTTTTATCCCAATTAGTTTTAAAAATTATTTCTTTATTAATTTCCACTGCACAATGTTTTTCAGATAAATCCAAAAATATAAAAAGCTCTTTAATTGATAAATTTTCAGGGACCTCACGAGATTCGCCATTAAGAAGTATCTTAATTTTAGTCATTTGTTATCAAATTTTAGGAAATAAAGCTTCTAACTTTTTCCATTGCGGCTTTTTCTATTTGCCTTATTCTTTCGGCGCTAACACCGTACTTATCTGCCAATTCGTGAAGTGTAAGCTTTTGTTCTTCTAGCCATCTATCAATTAATATTTCTTTGCTTCTGGGATCAAGTTCTTCCATTGCTTTGTGGAGAGCTTCATAACTATAGTCGTCGGAATCCTCTTTTTCCACAATATCCGCAGGGTCACATGTATCGTCTGTCAAAAAACCTGACGGACTAAATGAAGCTTGTTCATCACTTGCTTCAGATGGAGGATCGAATGACATGTCAGATGAAGAAAGCCTTGATTCCATTTCTTTGACAGATTTTTCATCAACTCCAAGTTCTTCAGATATAACTTTGATCTCATCAGGATTTAACCAATTTAATTCTTTCTTTTGGCTCCTGAGATTGAAAAACAGCTTTCTTTGAGCTTTTGTTGTAGCAACTTTAACTATTTTCCAGTTTTTAATAATGTATTCGTGCATTTCAGATTTAATCCAGTGAACAGCAAAAGATATAAGCCTAACTCCTACCTCAGGATTAAATTTTCTAACAGCTTTCATGAGACCTACGTTCCCTTCTTGAATTAAATCTGCTTGCGGTAATCCATAACCAGCGTAACCTCTAGCAATGTGGACTACAAATCTAAGATGAGCCATAACCAATTGACGAGCTGCTTCAAGATCATCTTTATAATAAAGGTCTTCAGCTAATTTTTTTTCCTGTTCTGGAGTTAAAATAGCTATGTTTTGAATAGACGAAAGATATGACTCCAGATTTTGACCTGGAGCTGAAATGTCCATTGGTTGCAGTTCTCTACCCATATAAAGCGAATTTTATACCTAAAAATGTGTTATTTGCATATAAAAAGATATTATTTTACTTAACTTATTGATTTTATTGAATAATATGACTAAAAAATGCTTGATTTGATAGGGCATAAAATCCATTTATTTTAAAAGTTTTATCAGAATTGTATTCAATTTCATTCATGTCCAAATCGACAATATTTCCTCCAGAAGCCTTTAAAATAGCGTGTCCAGCTGCAATATCCCACTGGCCGACATCGCCAAAACGCGGGTATATATGACAGTCGCCACTTGCTACTAAACATATTTTTAGAGAGCTTCCTGCAGGAAAAAGTTCTATTTTTTTGAACTTCTTTTTAAGATATCGAGTAAATCTTTGTTCTTTAGCAGTTTGATGCTTCTTACTGATTGTAATTCGACAATTTTCTTTTGAAAAACATGTTTGCAAGTTTCTTTTATTGCCATTTTCTTCACTAAAAGCTTGGAAATCTTTACCTCCAGCAATAAAGGTTTTCCTAATAGGAATATATATTGCCCCAAATAAAGGTTTTCCATTTTTTATTAAAGCTATGTTAATTGTAAATTCTTCACTTTTATCAATAAACTCTTTAGTTCCATCTAGAGGGTCTATAAGCCAAAAAGTTTCTTTCTTTTTTGCTTCCTCCACTCCCTCTTCAGAAATAATTGGAATATCAGGAAATAACTTTTTTAAATTAGTAGAAATGAATTCGTTCGATCTTAAATCTGCGATAGTCAGAGGAGAATCATCATATTTCTTTTGAAAGTCTATATTTTTCTGACTTTCATAAATTTCAATAATTAATTTAGAAGCTCCTTCCATAATTAACTTTACTGGTTGAACAATCTCTCTAGTCTTCATTTTCAATGAAATCTTTTAAATTTTAAGTTTTGATTTACAATGTAACTCTTTGAATTTTAATTATGAGCGAAAATAAGAAAGAATTGTTAGATAAAGCAGAAGAAATATCTAATGGCTTGAAAAGATTAAGCAAGAAAAGTCGAAAGGTCGTTATGCCCTATCATAGTTCGTATGACTTAATTGAAGAACTTGAAGAAGTAGCAGACAGTTTAGTTCAAGATTTAAAAGAGTAGAAACAAAGAATCAGGAGAGAAATTATGAATTACGAAAGTTTTAAATATTCATCGGAAGAAGGTATTGGACATCTCGTTTTAAATAAAGGAGAAGATTTAAATAAAATGACAATGAATTTTTGGTATGAGCTACCAAAAATTTTAGATGAAATAGATAGAGATGCTTCTCTGAGAGTTTTGATATTGTCCTCAACTGGTAAACATTTTTGTGCTGGGATGGATCTCAAAAATTTTGGCACTCTTGGTAACGATTCGGAAAAGAAAACGAATGTTCCAGATAAAGCAAGGATTGGAGAAAATCTATATAGAGTAGCTAAAGAGCTGCAAGATATGCTTTCCAAATTAGAGAAATTGAGAATACCAGTTCTTGCCGGTATTCAAGGGGGGTGTATTGGTGGTGGACTAGATTTAGTTACAGCTGCAGATATGAGGTTCGCTAGCAAAGATGCTTTTTTTTGTATCCAAGAGATAAATATTGGCATGGCCGCAGATATCGGAACTCTTCAAAGGCTGCCTCGTGTTATTCCAGAAGGGAAAGTAAGAGAGCTTGCTTACACAGGAAGAAGAATGCCTGCTGAAGAAGCTTTAGAAACTGGTTTAGTCAACAAGGTCTATGAAAGTCATGAAGAGATGGTAGCTGGCTTAAAAGAAATGGCAACTGTAATAGCTTCTAAAAGTCCTTTAGCTGTTTACGGCACAAAAGCGATTCTTAATTTTTCTAGGGATCACACCATAGCCGAAGGTTTGGAATATAACGCCCTTTGGAGTGGAGCTATGTTGCCGCAGGAAGATATGGCAGAAGCAATGATGTCAAATATGGAAAAAAGAGATCCTGAGTTTAAAGACATGCAAGAGATCAGAGACTACGGTAAGTCTTCTGCAAAATAACTTAAGATTCTTTTCTTAAAAAGGTCGGATTTTTTTCAGAGGATTCTTCCTTGCTAAATTCGTATCCATCCAAATTGAAGTTTTTTAGCTCTCTTGAGTTTTCTATTTTATTTTCCAAAATAAACTTAGCCATTAATCCTCTCGCTTTTTTTGCGTAAAAACTAATTATCTTATATTTTCCGTTTTTATAATCTTTAAAAACTGGAGAAATAACTTTTCCATTTATCATTGTTTGATCCAAAGCTGAAAAATACTCATTAGAAGCTAAATTAACCAAAGTATTTTCTTTTTGAGACGCCAAATCAGAATTTATAGCTTTTGTTAATTCAGGTTTCCAAAAATTATATAAACCATCTACCTCACCAGACTTCAACTTAGTGCCCATTTCTAATCTATAAGGCGAAATTAAATCCAATGGCTTAAGAAGTCCGTATAAACCAGAAAGTATTCTTAAGCGATTTTGAGAATAGTTGATAGTTGACTTAGATAAATTACTTGCATCCAAGCCTTGATAGACATCTCCTTTAAAAGCAAATATCGCTTGTCTTGAATCTTTAGAGGGTTTGCTTTGTTTTTTCCAGGTTTGATATCTTTCAAAATTTAAGAAAGCAAGATTATCGCTTAAGCCCATTAAATCAGAAATATACTCAGGTTCATAAGATCTCATTATTTTAATCAACGACTCTGACTTACCTAAGAAGTCAGGAGTTGTATAATCAAACCCATTTAGGGGAGATTCGTAATCTAAGGTTTTAGCAGGTGATAAAACAATAATCATAGATATTATTAAATCATAAAATCGAAATGAAAAATATTAATCAAACATTTCAATATTTACTTACAATTTTTCCATATTCTCTAGGAATTATAAGCTCGTGGGCCATTTTCTTAATGATTGTCCTAACAACATTAGTAGTTTTTCTGAGGTACTTTTTAGGCATTGGAGTTGTAGGTCTTCAAGAAATGGTAATTTATCTTCATGGTATAGCTTTTTTATTTTGTTCTGCATATGCCTATGAAAACGACGAACACGTAAGAGTAGATATTTTTTATCGACGTGCGAGTGAAAAAAATAAAAAAATAATTAATTTAATCGGTAATTTAATTTTCCTTCAGCCAATGGCATGGACAATATTTATTTTGTCCATTAATTATGTTTTATTTTCATGGTCCACTTATGAAGTTTCTCCTGAACCAGGAGGACTTCCATTCGTTTACTTATACAAAAGTTGTATTTTGATTTTTTCTGTGATTCTGATCCTTCAAAGCCTAGCTTCTATTTTGGCTTATTTTAATGATGATTGAGTTTATTCCACTAATTTTATTTGTTGTTATTTGTGCCAGCCTGCTTCTTGGATTTCCAGTTGCTTTCACTTTAGGTGGTGTTTCATTAATTTTTGCAGGTATAGGAACAATATTTGGAGTATTCGATCTTTACTTGTTAGAGACAATTCCAAATAGATTATTTGGAATCATGACTAATACGACTTTGGTAGCTGTCCCTCTCTTTGTCTTCATGGGAGTTATTTTAGAAAAATCAAAAATTGCAGAAAAACTACTTGAGTCAATGTCGGAAATTTTCGGAAGATTAAAAAGTGGCTTAGGTATTTCAGTGATCATTGTTGGTACCTTATTAGCAGCGAGTACTGGAATAGTAGGAGCAACCGTAATAGCTATGGGCTTAATCTCTTTACCTGCCATGTTAAAAAAAGACTATTCAGAAGAGGTTTCAACTGGTTTGATTGCTGCCACCGGTACACTCGGGCAAATTATTCCGCCTTCTATAGCTTTAGTCATATTAGGTGATGTTTTAGCAACAGCTTATCAACAAGCTCAATTGAGTATGGGTAATTTCTCTGCCAAATCTGTATCTGTTGGCGATTTGTTTGTTGCTGCAATTATTCCAGGTTTGCTTTTGGTAACAGCATATTCTTTTTATTTTATTTTGAATATTTCAAATAAAAATATTAATTTTAATGAAACCAATGCCTCTATTTCTTTAAAGCATATATTGAAGATCTTAATTCCGCCCTTCTTACTGATTTTTTCTGTCTTGGGATCGATTATTTTAGGAGTAGCTTCGCCAACTGAAGCTGCAGGAATTGGAGCAATGGGGTCTATTTTAATTGCCGGACTAAACAAAAAATTATCTTTATTAGTTTTGTCGGATGCAGTAAAACAAACCGCCTTCATTAGTAGTATGGTTTTTATGATTTTAATCGGTGCTTCAATATTTTCCTTAGTGTTTAGAGGTTATGGAGGGGAAGAACTTATTTCAAACTTATTTAATGCAATACCTGGAGGACTTTTTGGCTCTATGTTAATAGTAATGATCTTAGTTTTTTTATTAGGTTTTATTTTAGATTTCATTGAAATAAGCTTTGTTGTGGTTCCAATTGTTGGGCCTATTCTTATTGCAATGGGAGCTGATCCATTGTGGTTAGGAATTATGCTGGCTATAAATTTGCAAACGTCTTTTTTAACTCCACCTTTCGGATTTGCTTTGTTTTATTTAAGAGGTGTAACACCAGAAAGAATAAAAACAGAAATAATTTACAAAGGGGTTTTTCCCTTTATTTTGATTCAACTTTTGATTCTTTGTTTAGTTGCATATTTTCCTTTTATCGCAACTTATCTTCCTTCATTGATTTACTAATTAAAAAAAATTTTAAATTTGTTATATTTATAAAATGAAATTCATAAAATTCTTATTGTTTCTAATCCCTTTTGTTTTATTTTCGTGTGCTGACAACATTACTGAAAAAGCAAAAAAATTTAGTCAAGAAAAAATCATAATTGATACACACATAGATACGCCTTTTCAAATTTGGCGACAGAGAAACAATACTGGCACCAACGATGATATTACTAAGAGCACAAGTTATCATTTTGACTATCCTCGAGCGATTGAAGGAGGATTAAACTTAACTTTTCAAAGTATTTGGATTCCTCCAAGAACCGAGCCCGAGGGCACCTCGTATGATTTAGCAATAGAATTGATTGAAATGATGAACGAAATTATTGAAGAAAATCCAGATAAATTCATTTTTATTAGAAATCCTGAAGATGTTGAAATTTTAAAGAGCAATAAAAACTTAGTTGGAATGGCTTATGGCATAGAAAACGGAGCTCCCCTTGAAGGAAATTTGGATAATATAAAGTTTTTTGCTGATTTAGGGGTTAATTACATAACTCTTGCTCACTCAAAGAGTAACCATATTTCTGACAGTTCTTACGATGAGAATAAAAGATGGCCAGACGGATTAAGTCCTTTTGGATTCAAAGTTGTTAAAGAAATGAATAAACAAGGAGTAATGATTGATATCTCTCATGTTTCAGACGCTGCTTTTATGAAAGTACTTGAACTTAGTGATGCACCAGTTGTTGCAACTCACAGTTCTTTAAGACACTTCACTCCAGGCTGGGAGAGAAATGTCTCGGATGAAATGCTAATTGCCCTTGCTGAAAACGGAGGAGTTATTCAACTTTGTTTTGGTTCTGATTTTGTCGCTAATCGTAAAGATAATCCTGATATTCAGGTTTCTGTCAAAAATGTTGTCGATCACATTGATCGAGTCAGAGATTTAGTTGGCATCGACCATGTTGGTTTTGGTTCTGATTTTGATGGGGAAGTTCCCTTGCCAGAAGATATCAATGATGTTTCAAAATTTCCTAATTTAATTGAAGAACTTTTGATGCGAGGCTACACAGAAAGCGAAATAGATAAAATACTAAATGGAAATATTTTAAGGGTTTGGAAAGAAGTCAGAGCCCTTGCAGATGCATAGTTTTCTTAAAAATTTTGGATACTTTTTAATTTGGGGAGATTCCTATTTGGTTCTTTTTTTCATTCATAGTCTTTTTGTCAGCCCAATAACAGTAGAAAATTATTTTTTAGAATATTGGCAAGTAGCGCTTTATCTATTTGAATGGTTTGGAGAAATTAATTACGTATTAGGTAGCTACATTAACTGGTTACTAGCTCTGCCTGCAGCGTTAATTTTTTTTCTAAGATTTTTTTTCACCACATTTATTGGTGTTTTGATTGTTAGAAAAATTAACTCTATCTCAGCTCATAAATAGCTTCCTCTGATATCTCGTGATATTGAGAAACATTTTTTTGAAAATTAGATATTGATTCGTAAACCTTTTTTGATGACTCATCTTGTTGAGTCAACTCAACTAACAATTCTTCTGTGATTCTTTTGAATTCAGTTAAAACATCATTCGGTAATTTTCTAAGTTCTACGTTGTGATCATTTACCAGAGATATAAGCGCTTGATTGTTTCTTGAAGTATATTCATCCAGCATATCCTGATTTATAGCTCTTGATGCTGTTTTTAGTATCACCTGAAGATCTTTTGGTAAAGAGTCATAAGCTTCTTTATTTATTATAGTTTCTAAAGTGGGTCCGGGTTCATGCCAACCAGGATAATAATAATATTTTGCAGCTTGGTGAAATCCAAAAGTTAAGTCGTTGTAAGGGCCTATCCATTCAGCAGCATCAATGACTCCAGTTTGAAGATTTGTAAATATTTCGCTACCTGGCATTAATACTGCCTCTCCTCCAGCTCTAGTAAACACCTTTCCAGCCAAACCAGGTATCCTCATACGAATTCCTTTTAAATCTTCTAGGCTATTGATCTCTTTGTTGAACCATCCAGCCATTTGCACACCGGTATTTCCACCTGCCAAAGGGATTAAATTAAAAGGCTCATAGAGCTCTTCCCATAACTCTTGGCCGCCACCGTAGTGAAGCCAAGCATTCATTTCCTGAGCATTTAAGCCAAAAGGGATAGCAGTGAAAAATTGTGCTGCTGGAACTTTTCCAATCCAATAATAGGCCGCTCCGTGACCCATTTCTACGCTGCCTCTGGAAACAGTATCAAATACTTCTAATGCCGGAACTAATTCTCCATTACCGTAAACTTTTATTTGCAACCTTCCATCGCTCATTTCATCAACAAGCTTGGCTAAGTTTTCGGCTCCCAAGCCAACGCCTGGGTAGTTTTTTGGCCAGGTCGTTACCATTCGCCATTTAAAACTTTCCTTAACCTCTGAAGTTTGATTAGAGACTTCTTGCGCTGAACAAGAAATAAAAATAAAACTTAAAAATAAAATTAAGAAATTTTGTCTAGTTTTGCAAAACTTAGAACCAACCATTTTGTTCCCTCTGTATCAAAATTAACCTGCACTCTCGCATTACTTCCATCACCTTCATAATTTAGAATTACTCCTTCTCCAAAAGAAGGATGCCCTACTCTATCGCCAAGTGCAAAACCTCCAACTTTATGTTCCGTTCCTCCAACTATTTTAGGTGAAAAAGATTTTGCCTGACTAATATTTTCCGAGGCTATTCTTATTTCATATTTAAATTCCTCAGGAATTTCCTTCAAAAATCTAGAAGCAGGACTAAATCCATCAACCCCAAAAACGTTTCTTACTTCTGCATAAGTTAAATATAGTCTTTCCATTGCTCGAGTCATTCCTACATAACAAAGCCTCCGCTCTTCGGCTAACTGTCTAGGATCTTCGACTGATCTTTTATGAGGAAAGAGTCCCTCTTCGCATCCAGCTACAAAAACCAATGGGTACTCGAGTCCTTTAGAAGAGTGCAAGGTCATCATCTGAATTGCATCTTCATTTTCTTTAGCTTGATTTTCTCCAGCATCTAATGATGCCTGATCAAGAAACAATTCAAGTTGTGACCTTTCGTCATCAGCATCCTCGCCAATAGAAAAAAATCCTGCTGCTGCTGACACAAGCTCTTCTAAGTTTTCCACCCTAGATCTTCCTTTTTCTCCTGGTTCTTTCCCATGAAATTCTTTTAACCCAGATAAATCGACAAGTTTTTCAAAGAATTCTTCGATTTCTTTTTTGTTAGCTATCTTAGATATTTTATCTACAACAGAAAAAAATTCTTTGAGAGCATTTGAAACTTTGGGTCCAGAACTTTCTGATAGCTTTTTAGCTGCCCCCCATAATGAAAGAGCATTTTCTCTGGCTAGCTCACGGATTTGATCCATAGTTTTAGCGCCTATGCCTCTACTTGGAACATTTATTATTCTTTCAAATGCAGCATCGTTTTGATTGTCGACAGCTAATTTTGCATATGAGAGTGCATTTTTTATTTCTAATCTCTCGTAAAATCTAACGCCTCCATATATTCTGTATGGTAACTCAGCTCTTAAAATAGAGTCTTCAAGCACCCTAGACTGCGCATTAGATCTATAAATTATGGCGCATTCCGATAAGTTTCTTCCTTCTTCTACCCAACTCTTGATAATATCAACTATAAATTTTGCTTCATCTCTTTCATTAAAAGCTCTGTATACTTTTATTAACTCTCCTTCTTCTTTTTCTGTCCAAAGTTCTTTGCCTAGTCTTTCTGGATTATTTCTTATCACTGCATTTGCAGCCGCTAAAATATTTGTTGTAGATCTATAATTTTGTTCTAACTTTAGAGTTTTGACTCCTTTAAAATCTTTAAGGAACCTNTTGATATTTGTACTTTTTGCGCCTCTCCAACTATAAATAGATTGATCATCATCTCCAACTACAGTTATGTGTCCATCCTTACCGACAAGCTGTTTTAACAAAAGATATTGAATTTCGTTTGTATCTTGAAACTCATCCACAAGAATATGTTGAAACCTTTTTTGATAATGCAATAAAAGCTCAGGATTTTTATTAAGCATCTCATAACTACGCAATAAAATTTCAGCAAAATCAACTACACCTTCTTCCTCACAAGTTTTTTGGTATTCCAAATAAATATCAGCCATTTTTTCTTCAACATAAGTAGCTTTATTAGGAAGTTTAGCTACTCTTCGACCTTCATCTTTTTGTTTGTTGATGAACCATTGCGTTTGTCTAGCTTGCCAAGTCGCCTCATCTAAATTCATTTTTTTTATGACTCTTTTAATAATTCTATTTTGGTCATCGCCATCAAGAATAGAAAATGATTTTATTAGGCCAGCTTCTTCCCAATGCATCTTGAGCATTCTATGGAACAAACCATGAAAAGTGCCACACCACATCTGATTCAATTGCTCTCCAAGGATTGATTCAATCCGGCCGCGCATTTCCTTAGCGGCCTTATTGGTAAATGTGACAGTTAAAAGACTCAAAGGATTTATATTTTTAACTTTACTCAACCAAGCAACTTTATGGGTAATTACCTTAGTTTTTCCAGAACCTGCTCCGGCTAAAACAAGTGAATAAGGTAATTCCTCTGTAACTGCGTCTCTTTGTACTTCGTTTAAATCGTCTAAAATATATGAAATATCCATTTTTTATAGTTTAAGCTATAAATTGTATATACGAGAACAATGTCAGAAAACTTAGATTTTTATAACTCTTTAGAATTGACTCTGCTTAAAGCAGAAAACTTAATTTCTGATGGTGTAAATAATAGCAAATCATTATTTCATACTCCTGTCTTATCAACTTTCATAAACAATACAATTTCTACTCGTACTGTTGTCCTTAGAGAATTTAATGCAAAAAAAAGAATTCTTAGATTTCACACTGATAGTAGATCAGGGAAAATAGAAGAATTGAAAGAAAATTCAATTTCTTCAATCCACGGTTATGACCCTGAACTAAAAGTTCAAGTTAGATTAAAAGGAAAAACCTCTATTCACGTCGATGATGAAATTTCTAAAAAGGCTTGGACTCAATCTAGAGAGATGTCAAAAATGTGTTATTCAATCAAAGACTCTCCTGGGAAAAAAATATCTTCGCCGGAGCCTTTCGATCTAGTGAAAGAAGAAATAAATATAGAACTTGGTTATGAAAATTTTGCTGTCTTGTTATTTTATTATGACTCTCTTGAGTTTCTTTTTTTGAAAGGTGCTGGACATCGAAGATCATTATTTGACTGGAGCTCAAATCAATTAAAAAGCAGTTGGCTAATTCCATAAATGTTTTAAAATTAACCTATATTAATGAATAAAAATATGTCTAAACACAATGCTTTAAATATGTTCGGTAGATCTGGCAATCCGGCGATGAACGATGCTACTTTTTCTAATTTTACTCCTGAATCGATAGTCCCTGGACAAACTATGACACTTCAAGGAACAGTAAACAAAACTGGAATCTTGTTACTTCTAGTTATGATCACAGCTACTTACACTTGGAATCAATTCTTCTCAACTGGATTGCCTGAAACTGTCATGCCAATTGCTATAGGTGGGGCAATTTTTGGATTTGGCTTTGCTCTTGCAACTATTTTTAAAAAAACTTGGGCTTCAGTTACGGCACCTCTGTATGCGTTAAGTCAAGGTTTATTCTTAGGAGCAATTTCTGCTATTTTTGAACTCCAATTTCCTGGAATTGTTATACAAGCGGTTGGGCTTACCATGGGAACTTTGGCTTCTTTGTTAGTTCTATACAAAACTGGAATTATCAAACCTACTGAAAATTTTAGATTAATGATTGTTTCAGCAACTATGGGCATAGCATTGCTTTATATAGTGAGCATGGTTATGAATATGTTTGGCTCTTCTGGTATTGGTTTTATACATTCTAATGGTTTGTTTGGAATAGGGTTTAGCTTATTTGTAGTTGCTATAGCGGCACTCAATCTTGTTTTAGATTTTGACTTTATCGAACAAGGTTCAGAACAAGGGGCGCCTAAGTATATGGAGTGGTTTGGAGCTTTCTCCTTAATGGTTACTTTGATTTGGCTTTACTTAGAAATGCTAAGGCTCTTGGCAAAATTAAGAAGTAGATAGTGGATTTCAACACTATTTTTTTTGGGCTTTTAGCTATTGGCTCATTAGGCATATTTTTTTTTCTTGGGCCATTAAGAGCATCTGCTAAGCAAAGAAATCGAGAGGACAGAATCGACTGGTCTAAGGGGAGAAGTTCATTATTTAGAATTTTTATTTGGGCGCTTGTTTCAATACTTTCAATATCACTTTTAATTAGATTTTTTCTCTGAATGTTAATTCAAACAGACGTCTTAATTATAGGAAGTGGTGCTGCAGGACTTACAGCTGCATTAGAATTAGCTGATAAATTAAACGTATTAATAATTTCAAAAGAAACCTTAGTTGACAGTTCAACTTGGTATGCTCAAGGCGGAATTGCTGCTGTCCTTGCAGAAGAAGATACTACAGAAAGTCATATAAAAGACACTTTAATTGCAGGAGATGGTCTTTGTGATGAAAAAGCTGTCAGATTTTGTATAGAAAATGGTAAATCTGCAATTGATTGGTTAATAAACTCTGGCGTAACTTTCACAAAAAATGATGCAACGGATGATTTTCATTTAACACAAGAAGGCGGTCATTCTCATCGAAGGATAATTCATGCCGCTGATGCGACAGGTAAAGAAGTCTCCGATTCCTTGGCTGCTAAAGTTTTAAAAAATAAAAAAATTAAAATATTAGAAAACCATTTGGCTGTTGATTTAATAATTAAAGAAAAAAAATGCCGAGGCGCCTATGTCTTCGACAAAAAAAAAGAAAAAGTATTATCAATATCTGCTGGAGCAACAGTTTTAGCTACTGGAGGAGCTAGCAAAGTTTATCTTTACACTAGCAATCCTGATGGAGCTAGTGGTGATGGAATCGCTCTGGCATGGAGAGCTGGATGCGAGCTATCCAATATGGAATTCAATCAGTTTCATCCTACTTGTCTTTATCATCCAGATGCAAAATCTTTTTTAATAAGTGAAGCCCTTAGAGGCGAAGGAGCAAAACTTAAAAATTATAAAGGTAATCAGTTTATGGAAAGATATGATTCTAGAAAAGAACTTGCTCCCAGAGATATTGTTTCGAGATCAATAGATGCTGAAATGAAAAAAACTGGAAATGATAATGTTTTTCTAGATATCAGTCATAAAGATACTGATGAAATAAAAAAAGCTTTTCCTACAATCTTCAAAAAATGTTTAGAGTTTGGTTTTGATATAACAAAAGATCCTATTCCAGTAGTTCCTGCAGCTCACTATACTTGCGGAGGAGTAAAAACTGATTTAAATGGACAAACTAATATTAAAAACTTGTATGCCATTGGCGAAACTTCCTGCACTGGTCTTCATGGAGCAAATCGAATGGCAAGCAATTCTTTATTAGAATGTGTCGTGTTTGCTAAATCCTCTGCTAGAAGTATTAAATTAAATCTAGACTCAAAAATAATTGATCTGCCTGACTGGGATAGCTCAAAAGTAATCAGAGCAGGAGAAAATATAGTTATTGCTCATAATTGGGACGCGACAAGGAGACTAATGTGGGATTATGTAGGAGTTGTAAGGAGCAATAATAGACTTGAAATGGCTAAAGAAAAAATAAAGCTCATATTCGAAGAAGTAGAAAATTTTTATAAAAACTTCGAAATATCGTCTGATTTTATAGAATTAAGAAATCTGGTGTTAGTAGCGAGAATTATCATTGAAAGCGCTATAAAAAGAAAAGAAAGTAGAGGTTTGCATTATACAGTCGATTACCCAGAACTTAGCGAGCAAGCCATACCGTCAAGCTTGTCCAAAAATAATATGGAATTTTAAATTATTTTTTCTTCAAAATATCTCTCATAGACAAGACCCCTACTAAACTGTCTTCTTCCATAACAGCTAAGTGTCTTATTTGATTTTCTATCATGAGAGCTAGTGCTTCTTCTGCTGTTTGAGAAGAAGTAACGCTAATAATATTTTCTGACATGATATCTTTAACTTTGAAATTATCTAAATCTTCGTCACTTCTAGACAGCAATTCAATAATGTCTCTTTCTGTTAAAATACCAGTTAAATCTTGAGGATTATTACTTTCGGGACAGTGAACCAGAAGAGCTCCAATCTTTTTTTCATCCATCATTCTTATAGCTTTCTTTACAGAGCAATTATCAGTGACAGTGAAAATATCCCAATATCTTTGGTTTAAAAGCATTTCGCTTACTTTCTGATCCATAAATAATGATTTTACGTTGAAATTGATCCGTTTTATAATGTTTTCTTTCTCAAGGAGATTAAAATGAAAAATTCATATAAAGATATAAGTGTAAAAAGTTTATTTTTAGGCATTGCGCTTTTTATTTTTACTAGTACTTCTTTTGCGGACGTAGGATATGTTGGCGAAGATGACAAAATAGAAATTGATGTTAATAGAATTTATACCCAGCCTGCTAAATTTCCAAGAAAGGCGTTAAGGTTAGCTAAGGACGGTTATGTGTTAATAGAATTTGATATTGATACTGATGGTTCAGTAATCGATCCTTATGTTGTTGAAAGTGAGCCTGCTGGATTGTTTGAAAGAGCCGCTATGAAATCAATAAGAAAATGGCTTTACGAGCCTCCTGTTTACGAAGGAGTTTCTGTAAAGGTTAACGACGTTCAAGTAAAGCTCACATTCAAAGTTCAATAAAATATTTAATCAAACGCTAAATGCGTATTAGAACTACACTAATTTTAATTGGTTTAGTAGGAAACATTCTTCTTGCTGCAGTTCTTTTCGGTTTATATTCATGGAGAGAAAATACTCAAAGAGAGTATTCTTCAGAATCCCTTGTAACGACTTATGAAGCAGCCTGGTTTCAAACTCTAGAAACATCTTTTGATACCATTTCAAGCTGGCTCCCCAGCGGCGAGAGAGGAACTTTCTGGGATCCTGAAAATGAAATCTTTCCTGAAGAAGAGCTTTCTTCTCCAGAAGACGAATACAAAAATCCTTTAATCGAATTTATTACAACCAAAAATACTGGGGAAGCAGGATACCTTTTGGATCTCATGTTTGAATTTGACTTAGATGAAGGAAATTTAAGTTATGTCATGGCTTATTACCCAGATGGAAACAGATTTTATTGTAGTAGTGCTTTGGATTTATCAGGCATTGATCCATGTAACCCGAAAGCTGAACCTGATTTTTTTTCAAATCTAGAAGAATATATAACTGATGCAAGTAGAAGACCTAGGAGAACCCTTTCTACAATTATTGACGTCTCTGGAAAAGAAATATCTACTTTAAATCAAGCAATGGCATTTCCGATAAAAGCTTTTAGTAATAATGCTGAAGCTGTAATGGTTATGGGAATAGACATAAGAAAATCTTTAGAAACTTTTGGAGATGAATTTGAATTAGTTTCAGCAGTGAGAACACCTCAAGGAATTATTTCCTTAGGAGATGACTACGCGAGATATGAATCAGCATTAAACGAAGAGCAAGTTGACTCCTTTGGTAATGAAAATGATTTGTCATTATTTGTTCAGAAAGCAGAAAGCTATTTAACTGAATATGGGAACAGAAGTAACGTAAGAGATGCAGATCTGGGCTCTTCAATAACGATGCTTCCATTGAGTTCATATACTTCAGCAGACATGGCTCAATTTTTTATTTTTAAAGATGAGAGTGCAAGTATTACTCAAGAAAATAACATTCTGAACATAATCTACACTTTAATATTTATTGTAATTACTGTTGTTATTTTGATTATGTCTCTAATAACTGCTAGTACATTCGGATCTATAAATAAAGCAATTGAAGTTTTAGAAGCTCTAACCAGTGGAGACTTGTCCAAAAATATGCCCGAAAGAAGAAGCTTTCTTACGTCCGATGACGATGAAGTTGGTCAATTAGGAAAAGCATTAGAAATATATAGAGGTCATCTTACAGAGATGGAGAATATTCGTGAGGAGCAAGCAAGACGCAGAAAAGAAAGAGATGAAGCAATTATCAATAAAATGTCCATTCTTGCTGATGAGCTTGAAGGAGATTCAAGAACACTAATACTTAATGACATAAAGAAAATGCAAGACTTGGCCACAGATAATGAAGAAGAGTCAAGCGAAGATAAATCTGTTGAATTGATGACAATGGCTTTTTCTAGAATGGCAGATGAAGTGCAAGTTCTAATAGATTCAAGAACAAAAGAAATGGAAGAATCTAGAGATGAAGCTCAAGAAGCAAACGAACAAAAAAGTAAGTTTTTTGCAAACATGAGTCATGAATTAAGAACTCCACTTAACGCTATCTTAGGATATGGTGAAATGCTTTATGAAGAGTGTGAAGATCTTGGATATGATGATTTAATGCCGGATCTTCAAAAGATCACTTCTGCTGGTACACATTTATTGTCACTGATTAATAATGTTCTTGATCTTTCAAAAATTGAAGCCGGAAAGATGGAACTTTATCTTACAAGTTTTGAAATAGAAAAATTGGTGGAAACTCTCAAGGACGTTAATTCTCCTTTAGCTTCTAAAAATGATAATGGCTTTAAAATAAATATAGAAGATGCAATAGGCTCAATGACTCAAGACGAAACGAAACTAAGGCAATGTGTTACTAACTTTCTGAGTAATGCCTTCAAATTTACGGAGAGAGGATTGGTGACCTTAGATGTTTCCTCTTTTGTTAAAGATGACATTGAAATGATTGAGTTTAAAGTAACAGACGATGGTGAAGGAATGAGCCCAGAAGGAGTCGCAAAAGTATTCGAAGAATACACTCAGGCTGAGCGTTCAACCTCTGCTACTCATGGAGGGACAGGTTTGGGGCTGCCAATAAGTAAAAGGTTTGCTCAATTAATGGGCGGCGATGTCGGAGTCTCATCCGAAAAGGGAAATGGATCAGTTTTTTCTATTTATGTTCCAAGAATTTGTTCCGAACAAGAAGATATTTCCGAAATAAATGTTGAGAATATTGATGACGAAAATATATGCGTATTGATAGATGATGATGTTGCAATGCATGATTTGATTAGACGAACAATTGTTAAGGCAGGAATGAGATTAATTGGAGCTACTGATGGTGAACAAGGTTTGAAAATGATTCGTGAAGTAAAGCCTAAGTTAATTCTTTTAGATGTTTTAATGCCAGGTAGAGACGGATGGTCCATTTTAAAAGAATGCAAAACAGATGAAGAAATAAAAGATATCCCTGTTGTTATGGTCAGTCAAATGTCACAAGAAAAACTTGCTTCTTCATTGGGAGCAGATGATTATTTAACGAAACCAATTGATAGAGCCAAATTTTTAAGGACAGTTTCTTCTCTGATAGGTGCAGATGATGCAAATAAAACTATTTTAGTAGTAGATGATGATGCTAATACGAGAGATATTTTAGAAAGAGCTCTGGTCGATGCCGGTTACGAAGCTGTTTTAGCCAAAGATGGCAAAGATGGCCTTTCAAAATTAGACAAAGATCCTGCTTTAATTGTTTTAGATTTAGAAATGCCTAGAATGGATGGTTTTGAATTTTTAGAAAATCTCATCGAAATTAAGGAAGAAAGCGAAAGGCCTAACGTCTTAGTTTATTCAGGAAAGGATTTAACTGATGTTCAAGAAGAATTATTAAAACAAAATGTCGAAGGCTTAATTAAGAAGGACGATGTTTCTATTAATCAGCTTCCAGGAATGGTTTCTAAAATTTTAAGCAAAAGTTAATTATATTTTTTGCTCTATTTTCTCTAATAATCTTTTGAAATCTACTGGCTTAGTATCAAAATCATCAGCTCCACAATCAAGCGCCTTCTGTCTATCATGCTCCATTGCGTGAGCAGTCAAAGCTATAATTGGAATAGCTGATATTTCTGGGTCTTCTTTTGCTTTAGTTGTTGCTTCCCAACCATCTAAAACTGGTAGACCCATGTCCATTAAAACCAAATCAGGATTCTCAGACTTCATTTTGTCCAACCCCTCTTGACCATCGAAAGCAAATATAACTTCATAATCTCTTCGAGATAGTCTTCTCCCCAACATATCCCGATTCATTTCATTGTCTTCAACGTACAAAATTTTCTTCACTTATTTCTCCTTTTCAATCGAATGTGATTTGATCTCTGCCATTTTCTTTAGACTTATAAAGTCTTTCATCTGCCAAATTNACCATGTCTTCCCAACTCTTTGCAGATTTAGAATTGGCTACTCCACCACTTATATTAATATTAATCTTCGTATCTTGGAATGGTATTTCCAATTTATTTACCTCATCTCTTAATGATGCGCAAAAAGACTCAATAGGTTGAGATTCATCATGCATAATGATTGCCATAAACTCTTCCCCGCCTACTCTACCAACAATGTTAGGTTTACCTTTTTCTTCAAGTAACTTTGCCAAAGCAATAATAACTTGATCTCCCCCTGGATGACCATAAGTGTCATTGACCTTTTTAAAGAAATCTATGTCTACAGATAAGAGTGAAAAATCTTTTCCATTTCCACTCTTTTGTTCTGAAAATGATTTTTCTCCGTGATCAAATATTACTTTACGATTAAATATGCCAGTAAGAGGACATGTTGTCGCTTTTATATGCAGTTCTTCTAGTAATTTTCTATTTGCCTCTCTAAAATATTTTGCTTCTAAGCTTGCAACCGCCTTAGCCATCAAAATTGTTCCATTCAACGGCTTTGGCAAATAATCTGTAGCACCAAGTTTTATACACTTGGCAGTACTATCCACATCATTAAAAGCTGAAACCATTATTATTGGTAGCTCGTCGTCGGTGTGTTTGGATCTAAATTCTTTTAATAGTTCTAAACCATTTATATCTGGAAGGATGACATCTAATAAGATTAAATCAGGTGTTTTTCTCTCAACCTCCTCAAGAGCATTTTTCCCATCATAAACAACTCTACATTGAAGACCATGTTGAGATAATCTTCTCTGAAGAACTTCACAATTTGTTACATTATCATCAACAATCAATATATCGGCATCTTTTAAGTTATCGTCAATTTCTAAACTATAATCCAGGTCTCCTAAAGATTTAAAAAGTGATTCAGCATTTTTTACATTTGACTGACCAGATTCATCTGTTGGCTCGGGCTTGAGGTCTCCCTTAATAAAATCAACAAATTTTTCTATTGCTTTTTCTGTTTCCCTAGAATGAGAAAGAATATTATTTAAATCGTTGATACAACTCTCAGAAAGATCATCTTCAAAATCTTCCATCAAAATCTCACTGTAACCAATTATTGCATTCAGGGGTGTTCTCAAATTATGTCTCAACTCTGAATATTCCTGCGCAGTTTTATTTTTCTGCGAATCGCTTTTTGTATTTTCACTAAAAGCTTCTTCATACTGAGAAAGAAGTTTTTTTTGCCCCATTTTTATTTGTTCTACCTCATCCTCGACAGCAACATTATTTTCCTCAATATATTGAGANACCAAATCTATGTACTGCTCAATCGCATCAGCTGGAGCTGTGAACTCTTGTTTAATTTGCGCCAAAAGTATCTGTTCTGCTCCTTTAGATGGTTTGTCTTTATTTATTTCCATTACAAACTTTTTTTTAAATCCTCTATAAATTCTGGCCTATGCATTAAGTATCCTTGTCCATTTGGACATCCTATTTTAATAAATTTTTCTTTTTGGTCATCTGTTTCTATGCCTTCTCCCAACATATTAAGAGACAATGTGTCGCATACACTCACGACGAATTTTATTAATTCCGAAGTAGTTTTTTCAGATATAGTCTTAGCAAATACTTTGTCTAGTTTTACCGAATCAACAGGCAAATCTCTAAGGTAACTCAATGAAGAATACCCAGCACCGAAATCATCTATAGCTAATGGAATTCCGATGTCTTTCAATTTTTGAAAAGACTCTCCTGCTTTTTTTACGTCTTCTAGTTCTGCTGTTTCCGTTATTTCTAATCCTAATTCACCCGGTTTAAGACTCAAGTCTTTAACAAAGTCTGCAAAAATTTTAGTGAAATTATCCTGCATAGCTGTATGAGCAGATACGTTTAAATAAATAGTTACTCCATCCATATTAAATTCATTTTTAAGCTCAAAAGCTTTTTTAAGCTTTTGCAAAGAAGACATCACGACAAGAGAAAATAAACTTTCACCTTCTATGAGTGGAATAAATTTATCATTTGGAATTATATTTCCATCTTCATCTCTTAATCTTAAAAGGGCTTCTAAACCAACAAGTTTTCCTGTTTTTAAATTTATTTGTTTTTGATAAGCAAGATCTATTCGGTCATGCTCAATGCAAGTAATCGTTCCCTTCATAGCCTCCAAAGACTCTTTAGAGTTTGTAATAACTTCCAAAAGATAAAATGACGAATCGTCCTCCAGAGGGACTTCATGAACTCTTGATCTTAAAAAGAAAGTGATTTTTCTTAGTTGAATTTCAATATTTGATTCAAAGGATGAAGCAATTTTTACTTCCTCAAGTTTTTTTGATGCGCCCAAAGAGAAGACTCCTTTAATTTTTAATTCTTCAGCATCTTCACAAGTAAAAATGTATTTTGATGAATTATTCATCCATTTAATACTTAGGTCCTTATCGAAAATAATAAAAGCGCTAGGATGTTGTTGAAGAGACTCTGTTAAATAGAATTCTTGACCTTGCTTAATCATTTTAATTCTTCAATTATTTCATCAACAATTACTACAAATTCTTCATCAAAAGTGTCTCTCATAAAAGACCACAATTTAAGGTGATAGGGTGACCTGAACAAAGTCTTAAATGATTTAAGCATGGAATCCCACTCTGCTTCATCTAACATTCCAATAGTATATTGATAATATTGATTTTCTCTGGATCTAAGCATAACTGCAAAGTAAGATAAATAAGTTGCGTCTTCAATTTCTGTTAATTCTTCATTTTTTCTAAGTTTTAATTTGATCTTTACAATGTCTTTTTTCATTCCAGCCAATGCCATTTTTTGGTGACTATCAGCAACATTTTGTCGAACATTGGCCCTTGAAACCCTATTTTGTTCTCCCAATTCGCGAACTAAAAAATAAACTGTTCCTATTGCTCCAAAGGCGGCAAGTGCTTGAATAATGGTAGTAATATTTTCAAAAATAAAATTCACAACTAAAAAATTCTTAAATTGACCGTTAAGATTAATTGTTTTCTAGAGATTTTGAAACAAATAGTTTTTTTAAATTAAAGCTTTACTGAGCTAAATTTTTCACAAGTAGCATTAAATTCTTTTACTGTTTCATTAATGATTGTTTCAACAGATTTAATTTCATCTATCAGACCCATTGATTGACCTGTTAAAGCAGGAGCAGCATTTAAATTTCCTCCAAAATATAAATCTTGAACCCCTCCAAATACACTCATATCCATCGATCCTTTTTCATATATTTCTTTTGTGTAGTCAGTTTTTATAGCTCTTAAACAAGGAGAACCGGTTTTATTTAAAACATAAGTATCAGATTCAGCACCATTTAATATAGCGTTCTTCCAATTTTCGTGAACTGGGCTTTCTTGACTGGAAACAAATCTAGTTCCCATTTGAATGCCCTCCGCCCCAACTGCAAAAGCTGCTGCCATTCCTTGTCCATCTGCAATTCCGCCTGCAGCTATTATAGGTAAATCAACTTTTCTTCTTATCGCTTGAATCAATACAAACAAACCAACTTCTTCCGGACTTTTGAAACCGCCACCTTCCGTTCCTTCAACAACTAAACCATCAACACCAGCTTCTGCGGCTTTTAATGCTCCAGCTAAACTAGGAACAGCATGATATACAGTTAAACCGGCTCCCTTTAATTTATCAATGTATTTGGCTGGACTTCCAGCGGAAGTGGTTACAAATTTAACTCCGCATTCTGCAACAAAATCAACTATAGATTCATCTTGCAAAAATAAGATTGGTAAATTTACGCCAAAAGGATTTTCAGTAAGATCTGACATTTTTTTAATTTCTTCTTTGCAAATTTCTACCTCACCCGAGGAAGTTTCAATTACTCCCAAGCCCCCAGCATTAGATACCGATGATGCAAGTTTACTTCTTGCAATCCAACCCATTGGCGCTTGAATGATAGGATATTTGGTACCTAGATGTTGAGTCACTCTATTCATATTTATCTCCACTTTAAATTATAAAAAATATTCTGCATCTGCAAATGAAGTTCCTTTTTGATCAGATTCAGAAATACTTTTTGGCATATCGGGGAATTCGATTCTAATTTTTTCATCATCCCATTTGATACATCTTTCATCGTTTTTACTCCAATAATCTGTAACTTTATAAAAAAATTCAGCGATTTCACTCATAACTAAAAATCCATGCGCAAAACCAGGAGGAACCCATAGTTGCTTATTATTTTGCTCAGATAGAATTATACCCATCCAATCTCCAAAAGATTCAGAGCTTTCTCTTAAATCTACTACTACGTCATAAACTTCTCCAGAAAGTACTTGCACAAGTTTTCCTTGTGGTTGATTTATTTGATAATGCAATCCTCTAAAAACGCCTTTTTTTGAAAAACTTTTGTTGTCTTGAACAAAAGAAAAATTAGTATTAGTAGTCTCATTAAATTTTTTTTGATTAAAATTTTCTGAAAAATTTCCTCTTTCGTCAGAAAAAATTTCTGGAACTATAATTTTTACACCCTCAAGAATATCTCTTTTCATTATTTTATTTAATAAAGCTTTTCAAATATTGACCGTATGCACTTTGCATAAGTTTTGCTGCTGTTTTAACATCGTTCTTATTTATCCATTTATTTCCATAGGCAATTTCTTCCGGACAAGCAACTATAGTATTTTGTCTATTTTGTACTAAAGAAACAAAGTTTGAAGCTTCAAGTAAGCTATCAAAAGTGCCTGTGTCCATCCAAGTAAAGCCTCTATTTAATATTTTAACTTTTAATTTTTTATCACTTAGATAACTTTGGTTTAAATCTGTAATTTCCAACTCACCTCTTTTAGACGGTTTCAAATTCTTCGCTCGGGAAACAACGTCTTTTGGAAAAAAGTACAAGCCGGTTATAGCTAGATTGCTTTTCGGGGATTTAGGCTTTTCTACAATTTTTACCGGCTTCCCTTTTTTATTAAGATTTAACACTCCAAATCTTTCTGGATCCTTTACCTGATATGTAAAAACTGTGGAATTTTCTTTATCGTCGTCTGCTTCTTTTAAAATATTAGATAAATTATTGCCGTGATAAATGTTATCTCCAAGAATAAGACAACTGGGAGAGTCTTTAATAAAATTTTTAGCCAATATAAAAGCCTCGGCTATTCCATTAGGTTTTTTTTGCTCGATATAAGAAAGTTTTAGTCCCCACTGCTTACCAGATCGAAGAAGTTTTTTAAACTTTGGTAAGTCTTGAGGAGTAGAAATTATTGCAATTTGCCTTATGCCCGCCAACATCAAAGTTGATAAAGGATAATAAATCATTGGTTTATCAAATACTGGCAATAATTGCTTAGAAATAACTTGCGTTAAAGGATGAAGTCTCGAACCTATCCCCCCAGCTAAAATTATTCCTTTTCTATTTTTTTCCATATCACCCAATAACTTCAGAAATACTTTTTTTCCAATTTGGCAAACTTATACCAAAATCTATTTTTAATTTATCAGAAGCTAGAAAGGAATATTTAGGTCTTTTTGCTTTTTGATTAAATTCTCTAGAAGAAATGGGTGAAATTTTCATTTGAGAAAATGACGAACTAGGATCGCTTAATTTGTTCATTTTTTGAGCATATGTTGCAAAGTCAAACCAAGATCCAGGTTCACTTCCAGACATGTGATAAATACCCCATCTATTTTCATTATCTGGGTTATTTTCGATTTTTTGTATTATTTTTGAAGTAGCTTTAGAAATGTATGATGAAAAGTTTACTGTTGTTATTTGATCATTGATAACCGATAGCTCTTTTTTAGTTTTTGCAAGTTTTTTGATTTTTGAAACAAAATTATCATTATTTTTTGATATAACTCCACTAGTTCTTAAAATTAAAAATTTTGAGCAATTCTTTTCGATAAATTGTTCTCCTTCTAATTTAGATTTTCCATATATTGATAGAGGGTTAGGCATTTCTGTTTCTGCATAAGGCGTGTTCTTTTTGCCATCAAAAACATAATCAGTCGAAAAATGGACTAATACAGCTCCAATGCTATTTGCTAGTTTAGATAACTTTTCAACAGCTAAACTATTAACTTGAAATGCTTTATCTATAAATTCTTCTGCATGGTCAACATTAGTGTATGCAGCGCTATTGATTATAAAATCTGGCTTTAAGTCTTTTAATTTGGTATTTAAAGGTTCTATATTTGCAAAATCTAAATCATTTCGATTAAAAAAAGTTACTTCACACCATTTAGTTAAATCATTTTTTAATGCCGTTCCTATTTGTCCTGTTGATCCTAAAACTAAAATCTTTTTCATATATTTTTAAGCCTTATCTAAATACCATTGAATCGTTTTTTCTAAGCCCGAAGTAAAAGTCTCCTTAGGCTTCCAATTGAAATCTTTCTCTATTTTTGAAGTATCTAAGCTATATCTAAAATCATGTCCTGGTCGATCTTTAACAAACTCAATTTGTTCTTCATAAGAAGAGCCATTTTGCTTGGGCTTGATAGAATCTAAAATTTTACAAATTTCTTGAACCACTTCTAAATTATTTTTTTCACAGCTACCGCCGATGTTATAAGTCTCTCCTGGTTTCCCATTTGCTAAGATTTTTATAATTGCTTCGCAATGATCTTCTACATATAACCAATCTCTTATATTTTTTCCGTCCCCATAAATTGGGAGGTTTTTATTATCTAAGGCATTAGTGATGATCAGTGGAATCAGTTTTTCATGATGTTGATGAGGGCCATAATTGTTTGTGCAATTTGAAATTAAGGTAGGAAGTTCAAAGGTATGATGCCAAGCTCTTACTAAATGGTCGCTTGCAGCTTTTGATGCTGAATAAGGGCTGTTAGGTTTGTAAGGACTTTCTTCTGTAGATTTTTTATCATTCATATCCAATGATCCGAAAACTTCATCCGTTGAAATATGAAAAAATCTAAAATTCTTTTTTTCTCCTTTACTCAATGAATTCCAGTATTGAAGAGAAGCCTCTAATAAAGAATATGTTCCAATGATATTTGAATTAATAAAATTTCTTGGGTTTTCGATTGACCTATCTACGTGGCTTTCCGCAGCAAAATTTAAAATTGCTCTAGGTTTTGTTTCAAAAATTAATGTTGTTATTTCTTCTTGATTTTGAATGTTTAATTTTTTGAAGGAATAATTGGAATTATGTTCAATATCTTTTAAGTTATTTAAGTCTGCGGCATAACTTAAATTATCAATATTCATAATTTCTTCATCAAACCGCTCTAACCAGCTCAAAATAAAATTTGAGCCAATAAATCCAGCTCCTCCAGTAACGATAATCATTTAATTGATCCTAATAAATTTATTTCTGCAAACACGCCTTTTAAAAAAGAGACATATTTAGCTCTTTTCCTTTCCGAAAAAAGCATTTCGGGAGAAAAAACTTGAATCATTGCCAAAAATACATTTTTTATTGTAACTGCTTTATGATTGTGTTTTTTTTGCGAATAAACTCTTGATCTGCCCATATGATAACCCTTTATTGCTGCTATAGACTTATCCCTTGAACTAGAACTTCCGCCAACATGCTTTATCACTGCATTATGAACATAAAATAAAGGGCCTACTTCGTTCTTTAATCTTATAGAGATGTCATCATCTTCGTGATATAAAAAGATTTTTTCGTCAAACCCCGAAACTTTTAGAAAGTTTTCTTTTTTAATAAAAATAGCTGCGCCGCTTAAAACTGTTACCTCTTTATCCGATGAAGGGAAAGTTCTGCTCATCCATTCAGATTTTGAAAGAAGAACAGATCTTCTTTTAAAGCTTTGTTTACCGGCTTGATTAATAATTCTAGGATTAAAGGCGCTTGCATTAGGATAGTTTCGGGCCGCTTTGATTAATTCTTCTAAAGAATTTGGGAGAATCTCAGAATCTGGATTTACGAATAATAGATAATCACCAGTTGCTTTTGATGCGCCAAGATTACATGCTGCACCGAATCCTATATTTTTTTTATTTTGTAATAATAGGCAGTCATATGCTTTTGCAATTTCCCTAGTTTCTTTATCTTGAGAGTTATCAACTAAGATAACTTCTATTTCTTTTGGAACTGAGAGCAAAAGCGATTTTAAAGCTTCGCTACTCTTAAAGCATACTACAACAAAGGAAATGCTTTCCTTAAAAAGACTCATGATTAATTATATGTTGAATCTAAAATATCAAGAAGATTCCTAAATCTACCAACAAATAAAGCGTAGCTATTAATCCAAATCCATAAAAATAACTTCTTGGACTTGGATTTTTTTCGGTTGCTATATAATAGTAAAGTAGCATGTGAATAATTCTAGAAATTGCATAGATCCAAACTACTATTCCTAATTTAAAAGAACTATAGCCAGCCAAGATTGCAACGATGGACATTCCTAAAAAAGGAATGATATTTTCTAACGAGTTCCAAAATGCTCTGTGACTTCTAAAAAAGAAAGATTCTTGACCTAAATTAGGATCAATTTTTCCAACCTCATAATCTTTTTCCGCTCTATGTGCTCCTACCATGATCATTGCTTGAAGAACAATTGTTGCAAGAATAAGCCACAATCCTATAAATGTAATTTGATATATTTCCATAACTAATTTTCCCTCCTTAAAAGTCTAAAAATTGCTAGGTATTTTTGGTTTGAATTTTTTAAAAAAATTTTTAACATAAATAATATCTCGATCATTATCTCCTGTTGGCTCAAAAAAACCACTAAAAGAGCAAGTTTTTGTATCAAAATCAATTCCAATCAAAACAATTTTACTCTCAGTTTGATTTGCTATTCTTAAAAATCCACTTTTCCATTTTTCGACTCTTTTTCTGGTGCCCTCTGGAGTAAGTCCTATAATCACACCTCCTTCACCTTCAGTTAGCTTAGAAACTTCATCAACTACTAATTGAGGATTGTCTCTATCTACTGGAATTCCCCCAATTCCAGACAAAATATTTTTCAAAAGGGGAATATTAAATAAAGTATGTTTTGCTAACACATTTAGTTTTAAATCGATTGCCCAAATTAGGATCAAAGCATGAACAAAGTCCCAATTTGAAGTGTGTGGTGCGCCAACTAAAATAAATTTTTTTAAGCTAGGTATTTCACCTTCCACTTTCCATCCACTAATTTTTTGTAAAGTTTTTCCCAGCCATTTTATTATTTTAGGCCTTTTAGCTAAGTGAATCTCGGGCACAACTGTTTTAATTGAGGAGTTCAATTTTAAAAATTATTTTTCAGAAATTGATTTTGCAATAGCTCTAAAAATAGCAATGTGAGCATCTTTGGTGTACTGCCTCTCCTCAATAAAATTAAAATTGGATGATGTTTTAGCTATGACTACTCCTGATTCGGGATTTACATAAATAAATTGATTATAAATTCCGTGAGCCGTGTAATCCGATACTCCAGGACCAGGAATCCACCATTGATAACCATAACCCCAAGCATCAGAGGTAAATTGATCTCCAGCATTGGGCTGAACGTGTTTGTCTAAAGGAACTGTAGAGTTTGAGACCCATTCGGCAGGTACTACTTGTTTTCCATTCCAATTTCCTTTGTTTAAATATAGTTGTCCAAATTTAGCCATATCTCTAAGTGTTACATTTAGACCTCCCAAAGACATTTCTACTTCTTGTTTATCTGTGAGATAAAAAGCATCATCTTGCATTCCTATTTGACTCCAAATCTTTTCATAGAGATACTCCTTAACGGTCACATTAGTTACTTCGGCAACTAGCATCCCTAACATTTGAGAATCTAGACTGATGTAATGATTGTAAGTACCTGGCTCTCTCGAATTTTTAAGTGTCTTCGCAAATTCTCTTTGTGAAGTTCCGGTAGCAGTAACTCTGGCGTATCTATTAATGTCCGAATCAGGATCTCCATAGTCTTCGTTAAATGCTATTCCAGATGACATTTGTAATAAATTTTTAATCGATACTCCTTCATATCCTGTCCCCTCAAAATCTTTTAAATACTTAATAATTGGATCATTAATATCGTCTATTAAGCCCTCATCCAGTGCTATTCCTACCAAAGCAGACAAGAAAGACTTAGAAACAGACCAAATAATATGTCTACTGTTTTCTTTATTTTTATTCCAATAATTTTCGTATAAAACTTCTCCGTCTTTCAAAATCATTAATCCATCGGTATTGAAGTAATCTATAGCTTCTTGAATTGATTTTTTCTCCCCACCAAATTCATAGAGTTCTGGCATATAAAAATCATCTCTTTTTTTAAATATGTGAGGATTCTCTGAGGCTTTTATTGGTGTCGAAGTCGGGAAAAACTCCTTCATATTAATAAAATTGTAAGAAATAGTATTTTTATCAAATAGATTGGCCACTTTATATAGTCTCCAGGCATTAGGCCCAAATATTATAGCTAAAATAACTAAAATGAAGATACTGATGAAAATTATCCAATTCATTCTCATTAATTTCTCTTTGTCATTTTTGCAAATATCCTATTTTTTAAATTTGCATAAATGGTTTTTAATTTTCCCACAAGCTCTGGTCCAGCAAAATAAGCTCCTATTATTAAAACTATCCAACTTAATGCATATGCAAAAGAGGAATAAATTGCCTTTTCCGTCACGCCGAATGAGGGGCTAATCGCTATTGCTCCTATCAAAGGATAGACAGCCGCAGATAGCAAGATCAAACCTACCCCAAATATTCTTAGGAACATAAATTACTTATGTGGCGTAACTAAATATTTAGTTCCGGTTGCTTGTTTTGCATAGGTTTTTATTGCATCGGGCTCTAGCATTTCTTCTAAGGAAACCTCTTTTGTATAGCTACTAGCAAAAGTAGTTGTAATTTCTTTGGCAACTCTTTCTCTCATTTCCTGAAATTTCTCTGTGCCTACTCTTCCAATAAATGGAGTTAAAAGCCATCCTCCAAGGCCCCAAGAAAGTCCAAATGATCTATTGAGCACTGTCGGAGTTGGATCTAGACCACCATAAATATAAACCTGTTTATAAGTATCAGAGCCGTAACGACTGTATTCAGTAGCATTTTTATTTGCTGCAACTTCCATTGCAGATAAAATTTGTCCAGCCAATTTACCTTCGTTTCCGCCCCCAGTAGCGTCAAATCCCAAAGTAGCTCCAGTTTCTACCAAGCAATCTATTAAATTTTTCATAAAATTTTCATCTGAAGTATTACAAATATATTTTGCTCCTAATTTTTTTAACAGTTCAACGTGTTCCTCTTTTCTAACAATATTTACAAGAGGTATGTCATCAGCCAAACAGATTTTTACCAACATTTGACCTAAATTTGATGCAGCCGCTGTGTGAACCAAGGCAGTATGATTTTCTAATTTCATTGTTTCAGTAAACCCAAGAGCTGTTAATGGATTGACAAAAGAAGAAGCGGCTTCGACGGAAGTTGTCCCTTCGTTCATAACCAAACAACTCATTGCAGGCAAACAGCGATATTGAGAGTACATTGCTCCTCCAGCAACGCCAACCGTTTTACCTATTAAATTTTTTACATTTTTTCCTGCATCGACTATTACTCCTCCGCCCTCATTTCCGACTTTCATGGATTTATCTATTCTTGGTTTCATAGATTGCATTAAGCCCGGATGAATTCCCATAGTTGTAACCGTATCTTCGCCTGAACCTTGAGATGAAATACTGTCGAGATCAGCAGCAAAACTTATTAATAAGCCCAAATCAGAGGGATTGATAGGCGATGCTTCAACTTTAATTAATACATCGTCATCGCCTGGGGTCGGAACATCCGAGGTAACAATGGATAAATTTAATTTACCTTCACTAGTTATTTCTGATCTTATTTCTTTTGATTTTAAATCTGTCATTTTTTCTCCCTTTTAAACTGGATATTTATTTTTAAAAATTAATATAAATTGAATTCCAAGGCCCACTATATACATACTTGTAAAAAGCAAAAAGAAATTTAGCAACAATGGATCTTCAAAAGAATCTATAAAAGGATCTTTGGGCGGAAGCCTTCTAAGTCCGTCTGTAATTGCCGGCAAAACATGAAACAAAAAAGTAGAAGTGTATGCAATTGTTTCAATATAAGGAGATAAAATTCCAAAAATTCTTTTCTTTTCTGTCACGTATCCAACCAAAACAGCTAGTATTGCTAATACCCCCATAACATGAGCTGGGCCAAATCCTCCTTGATGATAAATAAACAAGGATGATGTCGCCACAACCAAAGTAGCAAAAAGGTATATTTCGCCCGATAAATTTTTAGCTTTTATAAATCTATATTTTATTAAAGAATAAAAACCAATTAGAAGTGCAGAAATTCCCAAAATTGTGTGGACCCATCCTAAAAAAGAAATTGCTGGCATATTAGACTCCTATCAAGCTTTCCTTCTAAATCTTAATTTATCTACAAGTAAAGTTAATGTTAGTAAAAATAAAAAAAAGATTAATCTGAAATCAAAAAAAATAGGAGCGCTTACTGGAATAGCAATAGTTTTTATTAATGCATTTATTTTATATTCGTGTCTTTCTGAAAATATTTCATTACTGCCTATTTCCAACATATCCCTGATGCTTCTATATCTCATTATCGCAGTTCGATCCCACTCTTTAGTTTCTTCTGCGCCCAAATGATCTATTGCGTTTGCTGAAACATTTCCTGCAAAGACAGGATGAGACGCTCTTATAAATAATTCTGGATACATATATTCCATATAATAATCTAATAGATCAGTTGCTGTTGCAGACTCTCCAGTCTTTTCCATAATTGGCGGGTTTTCATTAACATCTAAGAAATTAACCATATAAAAATCGCCTCCGTCATCATTGCGAAGGAATTCTAGAAAGTTTGATCTATCTTCTTCAGAAATTGTTGTTTCACCTCTGTCCATTCTTTCTATTACAAGATCGATTTCAGCTTGAGACAAAGGGCCTGATAAATTGGTATACCATCCAAAAAAAATTAAGTATAGAAGTATAAAAATTATCCAGTGAATTCTCATTTTTCTTACTCCATAAGTGCTTGATATGTAAGAACTTGAAAATCTTGTCTAATATTTATATGCCTGTAAGGACGAAGTTGAGTCATTATTAAACCTGTCAGGTTGTTTTCAGGATCTATCCACGAAAGCGTGCAATAAGCCCCTCCCCAAAATGCAGAGCCTTCCGACATTGTTGTCGAAGCCTCTCCTCTGTCAGTAACGACTCCATAGCCAAGTCCGAAACCTACTCCTTTTCCATATAACCAGATTAAATGGTCTGAAGTATGATTTTCTAAAATTAATGAGACTGTTGAAGGAGCCAATATTCTTACTTCATTTAGTTTTCCTTTGTTTAAAACCATTTGTTGAAACCTTAAATAATCGCGAGCAGTAGAAACCAAGCCACCAGCTCCGCTAAATAAGTATCTAGGTGATTGAATCCATCTGCTTTCAGCCGAGCCTGGATCTCTAAGTTCTATCTCCATTTTTTCTCCAGGTCCGTACTGGGCAGTCAATCTTCCGCCTTTGGTATCTTCTAAATAAAAATGAGTATCTTTCATGTCTAACGGTTTAAAAATTCGTTCATGCAAAAAATTATCCAAAGATTCACCTGAAATTACTTCAACTAAATGTCCAACAACGTCTGTAGCATGGGAATATTCCCACCTTTCTCCAGGATGATAATTCAGTGGAATTTTGGAAAGTCGGTTGATTCTTTCTGCATTACTTCTAGGTAAAGGCTCTGCATTCATAATCTCATCATAAGCCATTGAATTTCCTAAATAACTATTTGCAAGGCCTGCGGTATGAGTGAGCATATCTCTTATAGTTGGCTCACGCTTAGGATCAATTAATTTGCCAGTTTTACCGCTTGCATCCGAAGTTGTGCTGACTTTAACTTTTTTAAAAGAAGGAATATATTTGGATACCGGATCATTTAATTGGAAGAGTCCTTCTTCCCACAAAATCATCAAAGCAATGGAAGCTACTGGTTTTGTCATTGATGCGATTCTAAAAATTGCATCGCCCCTCATAGGCTTTTTAGCCTCTACGTCCATATAACCTTGTGTTTCAAAATGAATAATTTTTCCATTTCTCATTATTGCTGTTAAAACTCCTGGCGTGAGATTTGCGTTAATATATTTTTCCATTGCCGGCGCAATTCTTTCTAGTCTTTCTTTAGAGAATCCTTCTTGTTCTGGATTAGCTGTTTCAAATTCAATTGATTTTGAAAAAGAAGAAAGGATAAATAATAAAAAAATGAAAAAATATTTTATTTTTTTATCTAGGATTTTCATTTTAAATCAATGCATGCAACGCTTTAGATATTTGATTAGAGGTTTTATAGAGCTCTCTGATTTTATGTTCTTTGTTACACACAAAAGCAAAACCTAATTTTTTATTTTTATCGCCATAAGCGACTGCCCCTCCTATTCCTGCATGTCCAAAATATCCTTTAGTGTGTTTTGGAGACTCTTCAACTCTGGCAGTCTGGTTGTACAACATATAACCAAGACCAAAAGCTACGTCACCTCCCATAAGAACAGTATCAGGGCCGTTTGAAATTTGTGTAGTCACTAAGTCTAAAGTCTGAGGAGAAATAATCTTTTTATTATTCCTTGAACCGCCAGAACTTAAAATTCCATAAAGCTTAGCCAAACCCTCTGCACTTCCATGTCCGTTTGCAGAAGGGATTTCTGCACATCTCCATTCTGGATCGTTGACTCCAGTCAATCCCGCTCCTTGCGCAATTGATTGAAACGCCCAATAAAAATCTCCGCCAATAATTGCATTCTTCATATTTTTTAGTTGTCTAGGCAAAAGGAATGATGGTATGTATTTAATTTTTTCTAAAGGAAAAACTTGGGCATCATCATCTCTTTCTAGCATGATCATGTCGGCGCAATTAGAAAAGTCATCAGGGGTTAGTCCAATTTTAAAATCAATTCCAAAAGGAGCAGCAATTTCTTCTTCAAAATATTGTCCGACCGATCTTCCATCTATCCTTTTGATAATTTCACCGACTAACCATCCATAGGTTAGCGCATGATAACCTTGTGAAGACCCGGGTTCTCGAATAGGTTTTTGTTTTTCTAATGCTTCACTAAAGTGTTCAAATTTAGTCCAGTTAGTAATAGGAATGCCTTCTGAAAAACCAAACATTCCTGCACGATGACACAAAAAGTCGCTTACTTTTGTATCTTCTTTTCCATTATTGCCATATTCTGGCCAATAGGTTGTAACTTTTTCGTTGCAATCTAACTTCCCTTCTTCAATCAATTTAGCTATGCAGGTGGCTGTAACCGCCTTAGTCACCGAAAAAACATTTACCCAAGTATTTTGTTCCCAAACCTTTTCTCTTTTTTCGTCTTTGTGCCCACCAAATAAATTAACGACCATTTCTCCTTCATGCTCAATAGCCACCGATGCGCCTAATTCATGCCCTGACTTTATGGCTTCAGAAAAAATTGTTTCGATTTTATGAAATTTTGGATGGCAATAGCCAGCAACTGGAAATGTTTCCATTGAATTCTCTCCCTTATCTTCTTTCCTAGTTAAAAGAATTGCTTTGAAGCTCCAAGCCCTCTAAAGAGCCTTTTTTTCTCCATTTTTTCATTAAACTAAAAAATTCCAGCGAGCCTCCTCCGTAAGGGTTGTTTTGTGGCGAGGTATTGGGCTTACCTTCGTTATTATAATATCCAGGAGTACAGCTCTCCTGAAAAGCCTGCATATTTCTTGCTTTCTCAATAACAGTTTTAACCCAATTTTTTTCAGCCTCTTCTGAAGCCTCTACGTAATTTTTACCTTCCTTCCTCATCCTATCTAAAATATAAGATAGATGGATGCTTTGCTCATCTAATGAGTGTGTGTAGTTCGCAGTAAATCCGCCTTGAGCTGGTCCAAAGAAAAAAGTGTTCGGAAAGCCTCTGCAATGCATACCATGGTATGTGACCAAACCATCTTTCCATTTCTCCGAAATTGACAAATTATTTTTTCCTACGATCTCATATCCACTTCTTCGAGTGTATTCTGTACCAACTTCAAATCCTGTGGCAAAAATTATGCAATCAACTTCGTATTCCTTCCCATCAAAGAAAATACCTTTTTCTGTAATCTTATCTAATCCTTTACCATCGGTATCGACCAGTGTGACCGACTCTCGGTTATAGGTTTTTAAATATTCGTCGTGAAAGCAAGGACGTTTGCAAAACTGCCTATAGTAAGGTTTTAAAGACTCAGCAGTTTTTGGATCATTAACTACTTCTTGAGCTCTAGCTCTTATTTTCTCCATTTTTTCGAAGTCAACCATCTCAACTTTGTTCATTAAATTGTCTTCGCCAACATGTTTGATGAATTTGTCCATCAGATAATTTTTGATTCCTTTCTTATAAAAATCTCTGCTAGCTAAACCACCTAAAAACCAGAAGAACATAGTTATTTTTGAAGGCGCGCTGCTTCTGATGCTGCCCAAAATAGTTCTAAAAATTTCTGTCCATCCATCATTAACCAGATCTTTTTGCTGGAAATTTCCTGTCAAGAAACCTTCGAAGTTTTCTCTTCTTTCATTATGCCAACCAGGTTTCAAGTTTTTGAACCACTCTTCATCTGTTTCAGAGTTATTTCTTTCGTCAATTGAAGATGGAGTTCTTTGAAAAACGTACAATTCCTTAGCAGCTTCTCCTAAATGAGGAATACACTGAACTGCAGTAGCGCCCGTTCCTATAATTGCTACTTTTTTATCTTTCAAGTTCTCTAAATTTCCTTTAGAACTTCCGCCAGTATAAGCATAATCCCATCTACTAGTATGAAAAGTATGGCCTTCAAAATCATTAATTCCTTCTATAGCCGGTAATTTTGGTCTATTTAAAGGACCATTAGAGTGAACAACATATTTTGCTCTAATGTCATCGCCATTGTTAGTCGATATTTTCCACAAACCTTCTGTTTCCAACCAAACTACTTCCGTAACCTCAGTTTGAAAAATAGCGTTTTCGGCAAGATTGAATTTTTCCGAAATTTTACCAATATATTCTAAAGTTTCGGGTGCATTAGTATATTTATGCTTGGGTACAAATTTTGTTTCTTCTAGCAAAGGAAAGTAAATGTATGATTCGATATCACAAGATGCTCCTGGATAACGATTCCAGTACCAAGTACCTCCAAAATCTCCACCTTTTTCAATTATTTTAAAATCATCGATTCCAGACATTCTTAATCTGGAAGCAGCTAAGATTCCTCCAAAGCCTCCACCTATTATTGCAACTTCAGTAATTAAATTTTCTGATTTTTTTTCAATTTTTTTTGTATACGGATCTTCAACAAAATATTTAAAGTCTCCCTCAACCTCTTTATATTGATCGTTTCCATCGGCTCTGAGCCTTTTATCTCTTTCTTGCCTATATTTTTCTCTTAATTGATCTGGATCAAAATTAAAATTTTCTGTATTTACTGCCATATTAAACCTTTAAAAAAATGATTATCTCAATTTATCATTGAGTTTTAAAGCTTTCTAATAATATTTTAATTGTCTTAATTTTTATCGAAAGAAGGTACAACATTTGTAATCGGAATCATTAAATGTTCCCACTCAGTATTCGGAAACATAACATACGAACCTCCAGCATATGGATTAGATGTAATTTGTTTTAAGACACCCCTTGGAAGAAGTAACATTAAATGCGGTCCTGAGTCATGAAAATTTCCTGTCTCAGCAGATTTTTTGTGATCATCCATTCCGACACTGGTTGGAACGTCGTTATCTACTGGAACATCTCCCATTAACATATAAGCTTGTCCAAACTTCTGATTTTCGATATCGTTTTTTTCCCCAGCCATAAATCTCTCGTTCCACTTACGCCATTCTTCATCTAAACACATTGGAGCTATTCTTTGAGGAGTACTGCCTGTCATACAGACCCAATCATTAGTCCCTTTTTTAAGAAGTGATCCATCAAAATCCATAAATGTTGCTTTATCAGTAATAGCGGAAGGAGCTGCTTTTTTTGCCATCTTTATAAGCGCATTTTTTGAATAAGGCGATTTATGGCTTTCGTTTTGATCATGGCCTCCTGCCAATACGCTGAATGAAATACAGCAACCTAAAATAAGTATTAAAATCTTTTTCATAAGTTTGTCCTTTTGTTTTTTTATTTACATGTTTAGACTAGCTTGATAGAAAAAAAACATCAACTTTTGTCTTTAAGCATTGAATAACATAAATAAAACAAACTGGCTGATCCCTCCAAATAATAGATGGAGCTTTAGAAATATGAGCTCTGTATTTGATACAGTTAAATTATCAAAATCTGATACCCCTTTTACTATCCCAAAAAATCTAACTGATTTAGATTCTTTTGAATTCGACGGTCTTGAAGGTAAAACTAACTTAAGAGAAATGCTAGATTCAAGTTACACCGATGCATTTGTGATTCTAAAAGATAGCAAAATAATTTTTGAAGAGTATCAAAATGAAATGAAAGATAACGACCTTCATCTAATGAATTCAGTATCAAAATCTTTTGTTGGTATGCTGCTTGGAATTTTAGAGAATAAAGCCAAACTGAGTACAACGGATAAAGTAATAAAATATATTCCTGAGCTACAAAATTCTGCTTTTCAAGAAACTACCATCCAACATGCTTTAGATATGACAGCAGCTGTCAAATTCACCGAAGATTATAATGATTCTACTTCAGAATTTTGGCATGAGGCTGCCGTAGTTGGTTGGCGACCAGATCTAAAAAGTAAAGTTTCCTCAACAAACCTTTTGGAGTTTATGACTAGTTTGAAAGAAACTTCGCAAAAAGAATTCGAAATGTTTGATTACCGCACAGTCCTGACAAACATTTTAGCTTTAACAGCAGAAAGGGCTTGCCAAATTAAATTTCAAGATCTTCTCCAAACCTATATATGGGATAAATTAAAAACTGAACACGATGCTCAAATTGTCTCAGATGGAAATGATTTCCCTTACATGGGAGCTGGAATGAATGCGAGCGCCAGAGATCTAGCCAAATTTGGCTTAATGTTGATGAACAATGGAACTTTTAATGATACTCAGATTGTTCCAGAAAGTTGGATTAAATGGACTCTTGAAGAATCTGCTGAATATAAGAATATTTTTTCAAAAAGCGAATATGGTTTAAGATTGCCTGGTTTCCACTACAAGAATCAGATTTGGGTTGGCGGTCCTGAAACCATGATTTGCATAGGTATTTATGGTCAGGCCATATATGTAGACCAAAAAAATAAAGTAGTAATTGTTAAATTATCGTCTCATCCCGAACCTGACGATCCCTTGATACTAGGTAATACTTTCTTGGGAATTGCGGCTTTAGCAGAAAATATTTAAAACTTTTATACTTCGTTCTTGGCTTTAGAAGTCCAAAACTTTGTCATATTAATTGTTGTCTGATCTTTGACTATAAAGTGATGGTAAAGGGCTGCAAGAATATGAATAAGAATTAATAAAATAATTGCATTTGTCGAAAACTCATGAATTCCTCGAATCAAATTAAACATCTCAAGATTTTGAGTTTCTGAAGATAAATTCAATAATCCAAAAACCACAACCGGATCAGAAGTGAAATTGGCTGACAAAATCCCGGTTACAATTAACATCCCCATTAATATGTAAAGTCCGTAGTGTCCTGCTTTCGCCGACAGTACCTGCCAACTAGGCATCTCTGCAGGAAGTGCTGGAGCACCGTATCTATATCTCAGAAAGATTCTTAATAAAAATAAAAACGTTACTATTAAACCAGCCTGAGCATGATCTACTCTAGATTCAAGTCTATCCCAAAGCTCCATGTCGCCACCAAATTTTTGGGCAACATTTAAATCCAACATTATTATTATGGCCATCAACCAATGAATAACTTTTTGAGCTCTTAAATAATCAATCATTTATCAATTCTAAATTAAAAAAACCAAAGATAAATTAAATATTAAAGCTAACAAAGTTAATAAAACGCTTACTGTATGGAGTATTCCAAACGTTTTTTTATTTTCTTGATCTCTCGCTCTATTCGTTGCAGGAATCAGAGAATAACAAACAACAAAGAAGATAAAATTCAGTAATTGCAAAAAAACTAAAGGAAAAAATTTCAACCCATTTACTAATCCTATAGCTAAGCCGACTAGAGCTAGAGCAGCTAAAAATAAAAAAAATTTTGGAAAAAGATTTCTTAACAAAAGTCCTGCATTTTCTTCAGGCAAAACCTTAAAGATGGAAGAAGCAACGATAAATGATTGAAACAAAATTACTCCTGCACTTATACCCGAGATTAAAATAAAAAAAGTAAATGCTGAATTCATATTTTTAAAGGTTAAAAGCTTATTTTATCTGACTCTCATGAATGTAAAATCCAATTGTAATGGCTATAATTTTTATATGAAAATAAAATTTTTTACTATATTTTTACTATTGCTATCTTCTATTGTTTTTTCAGCAAAATATGGAAAAACTGATCCAGATAAGCTCTACACAAGGGCGCTCAACTTCATTGAGCAAGAAAGATTTTTTGAAGCAAAGAAAGTACTCAAAGCATATACGAAATCTAAGCCAGAAGATTCCTTTGGCTGGACTTTGTACGCTTTTAGTGAAAGAAAACTTGGAGGTTTGGAAAAGGCACGAGGATTGTATGAAAAGGCTTTATCCCTGGATGCTGAAAACAAAGCAGCTTTAGAATATCAAGGTGAACTTTTCGTAGAATTGAATATGCCCGCTTTGGCGCAAGCCAATTTAGAAAAACTCAATGTTCTTTGTCCAAATTCTTGTGAAGAGGCTGAGCAATTGCAGAGTTTTATTGCTGGAACTGCTGTCAAATAGTTTTTACTTATTTTTTTTAATTTATATAATTCTGATATGTCGATCGATAAACTATTAAATGACACTGAAGTAAGCGAACTTAAACAGAAAAACGATCTCATTAACGTTCTTACTTTAACGTCTATGTGGGCTCAAGTAATACTGGCTTTTGGATTATTCATTTTATTTCCCAATCCTTTGATATTTTTTATTTCGGCAATAATCATTGCCGCCAAACAATTTCAAATGGTTGTTTTCATGCACGATGGCGCACACGGTCTTATTTTCAAAAATAGAAAATTAAACGATATTGCTTCTCAATGGCTCTGCGCCTATCCGGTAATGACCGATACAATGCCTTATAGAAAGGTTCATTCTCAACATCACAAGCATACAGATACTGAAAAGGATCCTGATTTGGGTCTCACTCAAGCGTTTCCAACTTCTAGAGAAAGTCTTGTTAGAAAATTTACTAGAGATTTATCTGGCATTGCTGGGATTAGAAGATACTCTGCAGCCCTGATTTCTGCTTGGGGCAATGAAGAATCTTTTCTAAAAAGCTTAAAAAGATTTACTTTTAAATTAAAAGGTTTTTTCGTCACCAATTTTATAATTCTTGCCATCTTAGTTTCCTTAAATCAAGGATGGTTATATTTATTTTTATGGTGGTTGCCAATGCTGACCTTTTTTAGTCTTTTTTACAGAATCAGAAGCATTACCGAACATTCGGGACTCAGCGGCGATAATGATTTTACGTTTACCAGAACAACTCTTGTGCCTTGGTATCTCAAATATTTTTTAGCGCCACTTAATGTAAATTATCATATTGAACATCATTTATTCACCTATTGCCCTTGGTATAACTTACCTAAAGCTCATCAAATGCTCAGAGAAAAAGGTTTTACAGATCAAATGGAGATTTCTAAAGGATATTTGCCTGTATTCAAAAAAATTCTGATACAGTAGATCGTTAAAAATGAAGGGTAGGAGAATTTTTTTATTACTAAGCGTTCTGCTTTTTGCGATTTCTGTATCTGCAGAACCCTTAGCCCATGATCATCATGATGAAGGCCATCATGAAGAATTTTGCGTTGTTTGTCATTTTGTTGAAATATCTTCAATAGATCATTTTAATCGTTTAGAAATTTCCGATACTCTCAACAAGAACTTATTTAAAGAAGATTATTCTTCTTATTTTTTATCTCATCCATCTCCTTACTCTACTAGAGCGCCTCCTAAAATTTAAAAACTCAAAACAAATTTTTTAAATTTTAATTTTTCATAGGAGGTATTATGAAAAAGTTTACAAGAATGCTCACACTAATGAGCATAGTGGCGATAAGCCCGGCTTTTGCGCAAGATATTGTAGACGTTACTGTAACTTCATCGATCTTGGGTACAAAAAGCCAAATTGAAAATCCCATTCACGTCATTGACGAGGAAACTCTCAATAAGTCTGGAAGTCACAGCATAGGTGAATCCATAGATAATTTGCTTGGTGTAAGCAATACAGATTTTGGATCTATCGTTGGGCTACCTGTAATTAGGGGACTTTCTGGAGCAAGAGTAAAGGTTCTTGAAAATGGACTAGTTAATAGAGACGTTTCAGGAATTGGTGCAGACCACCCAATTGACATAGACTTAAATAATATTCAACAAGTTGAAATTGTTAGAGGGCCAAGTTCCTTGCTTTACAGCAATGGTGCACTTGGTGGTATTGTTAACGTTGTAGATAACACAATCACCCAAGAAGATTTTTCTGAACAAGAAATAAAACTTGGTTTTGAGCACAACTCAGTAAGTGACGGCGATGTTCACAACATTAGTTTTAGCGATAACATTGAAGGCTTTAATGTAAGTCTTGCCTACAAGCATCAAAATTTTAATAATTTTGAAATTCCCGATGAGGCTGTAATCCATGAGGAAGAAGGTCATGAAGAGGAAGAAAAAGATTATTTGGAAAATTCTGATGCAAAAATTGCTGCTTACAAAACCGGTGTTTCAATTGTTGAAGATTGGGGTTATTTTGGAGTTTCATTTAAAAATATTGAAAACGTTTATGGTATTCCTTTTCACGGCGAACATGAAGAAGAAGAGGGCGGTGAACACCATGAGGAAGAAGAAGAAAGAATTGAATCTTCAACTGATTCTGACACTACAAACATAAAAGGTGCTTACAAAATAGCAAGTGATTACATCAATCAAGTTGATTATTTTTATAGCGACACTGATTATGAGCTTGTTGAGTTACACATTGGCGGTGAGCATAATGGTGAAAAAACGACTTTCCTTAACGACGCACAAGAACTTGGAGCAATTCTGGATCTATCTAACGACGCCTTGACACAAAAAGTTNTAATTCGTTCAATGGAAGAAGACACCTCGATTCTTGGTGAAGAAGCTTTCATGGAAAATGTCGAAAGTGAAGAAACAAGCTTTGGATACTACCTTAGTAGAGAATTTTCCAACTTCGATATTGACTTTGGTATCAGAAGAGATGAGGTAAATAGAAAGAGTAAAGTTGGATCAACTGCGTATGATAAAGACTTTGACTCAACAAGTTTTGTACTTGGATTTGGTTTTGATCTATCTTCAACAGCTGACTTAAGCCTTAGTATTGGTTCAGTCGAAAGAGCACCTTCATCCGTTGAAATGTTCATGAATGGAGAACATGCTGCAGTTCAGAGAAACGAGATAGGTAATCCAAATATGCAAGCTGAAGAAGCACAAAACATAGACCTTGGTTTGAGTTTTGATAACGACGTCATCTATGGATCAATAAACTTTTACCAAAACGATGTTGATAACTACATTTATCGTAAAGATAGTGGAGTAAAAGGCACAGGTGAAATGAAACTTGAAATCGCAAATTTTGTGCAAAAAGATGCTGAACTTGATGGTTACGAGATTCAAGTTGGAACAGATTTTGATTTTCTAAATGGAAACTTAGGTTTAACGATTGGTAGAGACTCTGTCAACGGAACTTTCATAGACGGTTCCAATATTCCTAGAATAGTTCCAGCGAGAGACATTTACACGCTGTCTTATACAGAAGACAATTTGTCAGTTGACTTAGATTTAACTGAAGTAAATGCACAGCCTGATTTTGGTTCTGACGGTGATTCATTTACTGCTGGATTTGAACTGCTCGATTTAAGTATCAGCAGGTCTTTCCCAGTTGAGGGAGTTGAAGACTTTAAAGTAGTGCTTTTTGCTAACAATCTCTTAGATGAAATAGCAAGAAACCATTCATCTACTGTTAAAAATGAAGTGCCCTTACCAGGCAAAAACTTAGGTATAGGTTTTAGAGTTACTTTGTAAATTCTAGAACATCTCCTGAATGCCGAAAGCAATATTGAGTTGTTTTCGGCGTTCAAATGATTAAGATAGCTTCTAATTCTATGAAGCTAGTCATTGCTAAAGACACTGATCAATATTTTGGATCTCAACTAAGAGACCTCGATTTTCCAGTTGAAATTTTCCCTATAGATCCTGTAGATGCTTCAAACCCAACTTGGGACTCTATTCCAGACTGCGACGCGCTTTTTCTTTCGTATCAATTTTTATTTGCAATTAGAGACAACCAAGAACTTTTTCAGCCGTTATTAAATCTCTGTAAACGCATGCAATTTATTCAGACTGGTTACGCTGGAATGGACGATCCTTTTTGCCAAGCGATGTTGAAAGAATCTAAGGCGGTTATAGCTAATGCGAGCAGTATTCATGCCATCCCTATATCTCACTATGTCTTGTCCCAAATGTTGCGTTGGAATAAAAGAATAGACCAACACATAGAGCTTCAAAATAAAAAAAATTGGAGTCCAATGGGCGGTGATGGAGAATTAACAAATAAAACTTTATTGATATTAGGCTATGGCGGGATAGGCAGAGAAGTAGCTAAACTTGGCAAAGCTTTTGGAATGAATGTAATTGGCATAAGAAGAAAACCTGAGGAGTGCGAGTTTGCTGACGAAGTTTTAACTATGGATCGATTGGAAGAATTTTTACCTGTAACTGATTTTTTAGTAATGGCCTTGCCGAATGCAAGAGATACCGATGATGTAATTAACAAAAAAGTTCTGCAAAAACTAAATAATTCTGCAATGCTAATTAATGTTGGCAGAGGAAATTCAATAAATGAACAAGCTCTTGCAAATGCCCTTAATTCAGGAGAGCTGGCTGCAGCAGCTTTAGATACCACTAAAATTGAACCGCTAGATACTGCTTCAGATTTATGGACGGCAAGAAACTGTTTCATATCTGCGCATGATTCGGCTCATTCCCTTTTGGGCCTGCCTCGTTCTTTTGAATTATTTTTAGAAAACGTTAAAAATTTTAAAAACCAAAAGCCTATTAAAAATCTTTATAGATAAAAGTCTTTTAAAAGTTTTTATTTATTATTCTTATAAAGATATTAGCTGTTTTTCAATTGTTCTAAGTTAATCTTTCTGCCATGAATATAATTTTGCTTCATCGCGACTTAAGAATGCATGATAATCCAGCTTTATTTCACGGCACGAACGCCGAAGAAGCTTTAGTCGTTTATATTTACGATAAAAAATATTGGCAAGGTAATGGCAAATCTACCTTTCAACTCAAATTTGGCATGGATTGTCTTAAAGAAGTTTCAAATAACTTGAAAAATAGAAACATACCTCTGCATATTTTTGAAGGAAATTATGAAGAACTTAAAAACTGGATTGAAGTTAATTTTCCAAAATCTGTAATTTACATGAACCACTTTACAGATATCGGCTATTACCGAAATGATACTAATGTTTTTAAACGTTTTTATGCAGACCAAAAAAGAATAAAAATTTTTGAGAATTTTGGAATTCAAACAAAAAATTTTAATCGCGACGCTTGGTCGTTCGATTGGCAAAAAATAATGACTAAACCTATCTTATCTGAAATAAAAACTTCTACTCCATGGTCGACTAAAAATATTAAATTAAACAGCTTTGAAGAATTCTCTTCTAAATTAAATTTAAATGACCAAATGACTGAATGCCAAATTGGAGGAGAAACAAAAGCATTTGAACTAATGCATTCTTTTTTAGAAGAAAGAGGAAGTGGCTACGCTCTTAAAATGTCTAGTCCAGTAGAGGCTGAATTTGCATGTTCTAGACTTTCCGCTCACATTGCTTTTGGTTCCATTTCACTAAAAACAGTTTATCAATCTTTGCTAGAAACTATTCCTAACTCATCTTTCAAAAAAGATTTGTACTCTTTTAAGAAAAGGCTTCATTGGCATTGTCATTTCATTCAAAAGTTAGAATCTGAACCAGAATTGGAGTTTTCTTCGATGCACCCAATGTGTGACAAATTGAGAGGAGATGGGGACAACGAGATAATCGAGAAATGGATAAAAGGAGAAACAGGGTTTCCATTTCTTGATGCGTGTATGCAATTCCTTAAAAAAAAGGGATGGATCAATTTTAGAATGCGGGCAATGATCATGTCGTTTGCTTCTTATAATTTATGGCAACCTTGGCAAAAAACTTCCCCACTATTGGCACAATTATTTGTCGATTACGAACCTGGGATACATATCTGTCAGGTTCAAATGCAAAGCGGCGTTACCGGTATCAATTTACCAAGAATTTATTCGGTAATAAAACAAAGCAAGGATCAAGATCCCGATGCGTCATGGATTAAAAGTCAGCTTCCTCAATTGAGAGAATTCTCAGCAGACAGTATTCATAATGCAGANCTAGCAGAAACCTATAAAGAAATTATTTGTGATCCAAAAGCTAGTGCAAAAAAAGCTAGAGAGACCATATGGTCAATGAGGGCTAACAAAGATTTCAAGAAACTTGCCAAAGATGTTTATTTGAAACATGGAAGTCGCATGAAAAGAAGAGCCTAAAGTATCTTAAAATTTCAAGAATTTTCAGGTTTCATAAACAACAAAGTCATCCTATCGCTTTCTCCAATCTCTAAATATTTAGATTTATCTACATCTTTTAATCTCAAAGTAGGAGGTAAAGTCCAAACTCCTTTGGGATGATCGGTTGTATCTTTAACATTCGAATTAATTTCGGATTTATCGATCAGAACAAAACCAATTTTTTCCGCTGCTTGGATTGCATAGGCCTCGGTAACGTATCCAGTTTTTTTCATTTTCTTAAATGATGTCTCCGGTTTTGCTCGATGTTCCACCACTCCAAAAAATCCACCTGGCTTTAAGGCTTTAAAGCTATTTGTAAAAATTTCATCTATAGAAGGTCCCAACCAGTTATGAAGGTTCCTAAAAGTTAATACTGCATCTACAGAACTTTCTGGAGCAAGAGTAGAATCGAGATTAACCAACTTAACCTTTTTTAAGGCTTCATTGTTAGTTAACATTTGCTCGTAGTTTGCTCGACTTCTTTTCAAATAATTATTTTCTATTTTTGGATTAAAATGCGCAGCTATTAATAGTCCGGAATCTTTTAAATAATTCGCAAGAATTTCTGTATACCAGCCGCCCCCAGGAGACAACTCGATGACCGTCATGTTTGGCTCTATCTTAAAAAAAGATAAGGTCTTATAAGGGTTTCTGTATACATCTCTACTCATATTTTTTGCTGCTCTATCTGAGTTTTCAACTGCATCACGCAAAGAATCTGCTGAGAGAAAAGACCCAGCCAACAAAAAAACAACAATAAATATTTTTTTAATCATACTGCTTTTTCAAAAGTTTCTAATTGTGGAGGACCCATATAAATTTCAGCGTGTTGGCCAGCATTTTTGTGTGCAAGGCGAAAAGCTTCCGACTTAGTCCAATTGATAAAATGTTCCCTAGACTCCCAAATACTGTAAGAAGCATAAAGCGAATAATCTTCTTCAGTATTGCCTTTCATTAAATTAAATTCTTTGAAGCCTTCAACGCCCTGCAAATGCGTATCTCTTTCTCTCCAAATTTTTTCAAAATCTTCTTCGCAACCTTTGACGATTTTGAATCTATTCATAGCCAAAAACATATATGCCTCCTAAGTTGATTAAAAATTATTTCCCTTGAAATTCTGGACTTTTCTTTTCTATAAATGCTTTAACCGCATTTTTGTGATCCAGTGTTTCGCCACAATGTACGTGATGCGTTGCCTCTAAATCTAAACAATCGTCGACGTCTCCGCTCATAGCGCGATTCAAATTTTCTTTCATATATCTATAAGCAACAGATGGTCCAGCTGCTAGCTGTTCTGCTATTTCTTTCGTTTTATTCTCTAACTCATCAGGTTCTACTACCCAATTTGTGAGACCTAAGCTCAAAGCTTCTTCAGCAGAAACTCGGTCTGAAAGAAAATACAATTCTCTAGCTTTTGCAGAACCAATAAGCTGAGACATAAAATAAGTCCCGCCATAATCTCCTGAAAAACCTACTTTTGCGAAAGCAGTTGTCATAAACGCTGCTGATGACATGATGCGTAGGTCACAAGATAAAGCATAAGACAAGCCTGCTCCGGCTGCAGCTCCAGGCAGAGAGGCAATCGTAGGTTTTGGCATTTTAAATAATTTACCAGACGTACCTCTTTGGTGATCTCTTTGTTGATGGATTGCTTTATCAATAGTCATATCTCCTCTACCTTCTGAATTTCTAGAAGACATTCCTTTCACATCTCCTCCAGCGCAAAAAGCATTTCCTGCACCAGTGAGAACAATGCAACGCACCTCATTATTAAGTTCAAAATCAGCTATATTTTTTTGCATTGCTTCATTCATCTCAGCCGACATTGCATTTCGCGCTTCCGGTCTATTCATAATTAAATAGCCAACACCATTTTCTACTTTGGCAAGTAAGTGGTCTGTTCCCGTATCTAACTCTCTCATAATTTCCTCTCTAGTTTTTATTTGTTATTCTACAAATATTATGAGATTAAGACAGTTAGTATTTGTATCTCGAGAAAGAGACAGGTTGGCGAGACAAATTTGTACTCTTCTTGATCTTAAAGAAACTTATCATGATGCAGGATTAATTAATTTTGGGCTTGAAAATGTATTGATTCCACTTGGAGATACCTTCTTTGAAATAGTTATGCCGGTGCAAGAAAATACTACTGCCGAAAGGTTTTTAGAAAAAAGAAACGGAGATGGTGGCTACATGGTCATCGTGGATGTCGACGACTTTGAAAGTGAACAAAAAAGAGTTGAGTCATCCGGGATTGAAATTGTCTGGCATGGTAATAGAAATGAAGATGAAATAAATGCCCGAACAATTCATCTTCACCCAAAGCAGGTTGGTGGAGCTATTTTATCGATAGATCATATGAATCCAAAAAATGCTTGGCTCTGGGCTGGTACAAACTGGGAAAAAGACATAAATAAAAATCTTGTTGATGTGCTCTCAGGTGTTGTCATGCAATCTGAAGATCCAGAACAATTATGTATGCAGTGGGAAAAAGCTCTGGGAATAAAAAGAGCCCAAAATGAATTGAAAATTCAATTAGCAGAGTCAACTATAAACTTTGTAGAAAGTATTGACGGAAGAGGAGAAGGTATTAATGCTTTCAAAATTAAGGCACTGAATAAAGATCAAATCATAAAAAATGCAAAATCGATGAAAATTTTTCAAAACGAAGAAATCTTATTAGGTGGAGTCAAGATTATTCTGGAGTAAATCAAGCAGATGACAAAAAGAATTGAATATTTTTTAGATTGCAGCAGCCCCTGGACTTATCTTTCATTCAAAGGAATTTTAAATTTAAAAAAAACTAAAGATTTTGACATTATATGGAAGCCTATTTTAGTGGGCGGTATTTTTAATTCGATCAATCCGAGTGTCTACGAAAGTAGAAAAAATCCAGTGAAAGAAAAATTAGATTATTCTCAAAAAGATATGAATGATTGGACTAAATTAAGAGATATTGAAATAAATTGGCCAAAAATTTTCCCCATCAATAGTGTAAGGGCCATGAGGGGAGCTTTTTATTTTTTAGATGAACGTCTTGCAATAGAGTCATATCTTGAATCTATATTTAAAGCTTATTGGACGGATGGAATTGATATATCAAGCGAAGATTGTTTAGCGAAAATTGTAGATTCCTTAGGTGTTGATTCAAAGCGCTATATTGAATTTATTAATCTGCCTGATACGAAAAGTAGGCTCATAGAAAATACCCAAGAACTTATGGAAAGAGGCGGCTTTGGTTCGCCGACCTTCTTTATCAATGATACGGATATGTATTTTGGTAACGACAGGTTGCAATTGATCGAGAACTTACTCTAGAGATTTAATCTTTTTCTTTTGCCTTTGCCATTTCAGAAATACTTTTGGCATCTTGTTTAAACATAGTTTTAAGACTTTCTTTGGAAATTCCTTCACCAAAATTTCTTACTTCTTTTCCAACATCCATACCTCTTCTTACGGCTGGTCTTACTTTTATGGCGTCAAACCATCTTCTTACATTTGCAAAAGAATCTAGATCGACTTCGTACCTTTTGTAGGCGGTTACCCATGGAAAAGACGCCATATCAGCAATTGAATAATCTCCGGCTAGAAATTCTCTTTCGTTCAAAACTTTATTCATTACTCCTAACAAGCGATCATATTCATTCTTATATCTAGTTTCGGAATATGTGTGATCGCCAGGAAAATTCGGAGCGTAATTGACAAAATGACTTACTTGGCCGGCCATTGGACCCAATCCTCCAACTTGCCAGAATAACCACTCTAAAACTCTTTCTCTGTTAGGAGATTGCTGAGGAAAGAATTTTTCTGCCTTTTCCGCCAGATACATTAGTATTGCGCCGGATTCAAATACACTTATTGGTTGTCCATCAATTATATTTTTATGATCAACAATCGCCGGCATTCTGTTATTTGGACTAATTTTTAGAAATTCTGGTTTGAATTGATCGCCTTTGCCTAAATTGACATAAATTACGTTGTAATCCATCTCGCATTCTTCAAGCATGATAGAAATTTTCCAACCATTGGGTGTTGGAGCATAATAAAGATCTATCATTTTCTTTTATTAAGATTTTATGAGGGGTAGTTTTTGCAGGCCTAAAGCTTCTCTATAAGTATTGTGATAGTGATGAAGAGCTGGCTCATTTCTTCCAAAAGTAAGAAATTCAAGGTTACCAGAATTTAATCCCCTATGGGATGAGGCAGCTGCTACATAATCCTCGTCCCGAATAACATTGCCAAATGCAGTGTAGAGTTCTTCGAGAGGGTTTTGACCAGTTTCCGGAGAAACTCCCATTTTTTTTGCGGCTTCAAGCGCCTCAGGATAAAAATAGAACGAAATCTTTGAAACACTTTTGTGAGGCGAATCTTCTAAAGGATACTCTTTAACCAAAAAAGCTCCTTCTGGCGTTGGCATAAAGATTATATTTGGAAATAGATAATAAACTGGTAGCGTTCCTGTACAAATTTTCCAATCTTCTTCAGGCATTTCTCTCATTGCATCGATGTCTCTTTTGCACAAAATTAACCTTCCATTCCTTTTAAAACTGTCAAACATTTGACAATTACCATGAAAAGCTTGGAATAGAGAGTCTTTGTGTAAAACAGAAAAGTGATAAGTTTCACCAAAAGTATCTATGGCTAACTTCCAATTCATCTCAGTTTGATATTCATCTTCATGAGAAAGAACTAACTTGTCAAAATCCCACGCAGCAAATTCTTCATTCAACTTATCACCTAATAATTCATCTAAATTTATTTCTCCACTTGAATTTGGATGCACCCATAAGAATCCGAATTTCTCTAGACTTGGTAATTCAGTCAGCCCATAACAGTCTTTATCTATTTTTCCAAATTGGTCGCTTTTCGGATAACCAACTAAATCTCCTTCATTATTAAAAGTCCATCCGTGGAAAGGACAAGAGAATTTGGATTTGATTCCTTTTTTATCCTGTTCTATTTGAGCACCTCGGTGGGAACATACATTTGCAAAAGCTCTAAATTTTCCTTGAGGATCTCGTGCGGCAATAATAGAAGAACCGAAATCTTCGATCGTTACAAAACTATTGGGTTCTGCTAAATCTCCTGACATACCAACAATTTGAGGATAATCCTTAAAAAAGGATTGCCACTCTAATTTGAATCTATCTTCGCAAGTATAGGTGTCAGCTGGAGTTTTAATTATTCCACCAGCATCAACGTTTGTATTAGCNTCTAAATGACTNATTAGGCCTTTGAGCAGTCTATTTTGTTCTTCCTTTAACATATGAAAATATTAAATTTTTTTTTTAATCTTTCCAAGTTTTAAATAAAAAATTATTCGTGACAATTGCAGTCAGAATTTTGACAGGCGCGGTAATTTCTATAATGAGCAAATATTAAAAAAGCTGATCCAATTATTGTAAGTATAGTTTCTAAAGGCAGGCCTAAATAGGTTCCTTCATTAAACAGAGCAAAGAAAAGAACTGTTAATCCAAAAAGCCCAATCGGAAAAAAGGAATTACTTTTATGATTTTTTTTACCTAAATATAGAGCATAAAGACTAATTGGTGCTGCCATAAAAAGAAGAGAGTAATGAAGTATTTCATCAGAAAACTGTATTGAAAAAAAAGCAACGGAGGAAATCAGAAAAGCTGGCATAAATAGACAATGCAATATACAGGCCAAGGATAAGGTCATTGCCAGCCTATCTGAAATTAACTGAGTTTTCATGTGTTTCTTTGCTCCCTAAGGGATAATCACTTTAGATTAATAATTCTCAGGATTCAACTTTTACTATTAGATTTAAGATGAATATTCTTCATTAAGACCCTTTAAATCTTCAAAATTCATAGCTTGAAGAACTTCTAAGTTTTCATCCAAAATCTCATAAATTGGATCTGTAGATGAATAAGGCCTCAAACTGAAATAAACGACAACATCTTCATCGCCACCGCCCTCAGTGTGGGCTTCACCCGGCTCACCGGCTTTAAAAACTCCTGCAGGTCTGACGTCCTTTAATTCTCCATTAGGAAGATAAGTCTTTAACTCTCCTTTTACAGTAAAAGTGCTGTAGTTAGAAGTATGTCGATGCATAAGAATCTTTTCGTTTGCTGCAAATTTAAACAACACATCAACAATTTTTGCTTTTTCATCGACATTTAAAATTGATAAAGATATGTGATCAGCTGGTTCTCCATCTGGCCCAGGTAATGGTTTCCAATCTATCTTAGATTCGTCAAAAGTATTTATGTCTAACATTTTATATCTCCATTTTTTTCTATTTTCAAAGGTTACCAAATTTTTTAAGAGTTCGTGGGATTTACAAAAAAATAAGGCTTCAAATAAAGGATTTTTCCATTATCTAGAGAAAAAAAATCCGTAATTTGTAACTTTTCTCCTGAAGAAGTCTCCCACTCAAAACTCAGAAACAAATCTTTGCCTTCTACCGCCGAATGGCCCTTTTCTATTTTTGTAATAGACTCCGAAATAGGCTTTAGAATATTTAATACCTCTTCAATTCCAGTTATTTTGCCATAAACCGCACTATCGAAAACGACGTCAGGCGCAAAGGGAACTTTTTCAAAATTGCCATTTTTTAAAGCATCAATATAAATGTCACCTATTTCAATAATTTCCTCTTTAGTCATTTAAAAAATCTCTTTAGATAATTTAATGAAAAAAAGAGTTTGAGGTATTTATTTTGTTTTTGCACAACAAGTGCATTCGCAACAATCGCAACAATCACACATATCTTATTATACCAAATAATGATTCATGTAACGGGCGATGAATGATGAGCCTTTATTTTTAAAGAATCATCGACATTCACCAGCAGAAATGTAAAAGCTACAATAGTAACTTCATCAAGCTCGTGAGGTTTAAATTTCAAGGCCCCCATTACAACTATAAGCTCATTTTTTTCGATAAAATCCATTTCTATTAATGAAATTTCTTGCCAAGGTTTTAAAGCAAAGCCTTTGTCTTCATTAACGTTACCTCCGACAAAATAAGACATGGCCAAATCTTTTTTATTCCTAAAAATAACTTCTTTTGTGAAAGTTGGTTTAAACAAGACTTTTTCAGTATCAAAAGCATAGTGGTGGGATAAAAATTTATCTGCTTGCTTAACGTAATCGCCTTTATCAAGATATATTCTGCCAATTTCAATAACGCCATCTTTCCAGGAGTTGAGAAAATTTTTGATTTCTGTAATTTTTTCTCCACTCATTTTTTTAATAAGCACGTCATAAGATTCTTGCTTATTTGACTATAATTTGAATTTTTTCTGACATTAAAGGGGGCTTATGCGGAATGTGGTATTTATCACCTAAGACCAATTGCAGAGAATGTTTGCCTGAAGGAAGTTCCAAGTTGGTTTCAGTTTGGCCCAATCCAAAATGCAGGTGTTGATCTGAGGATGGAATAGGCGAATTATAGTCAACTTCATCTACATTTATTAACAAATGATGATGACCGGTATTAGTTACATCAACGCCTGCAGGCGCAACGCCCTTACCCCTTAAACCAAATTGAATGAGAAATGGTGACTTCAATACATCTCCATCTTTAATATTTATAAAATAGACTTTCTCTGAAAAAACGTTTAAAGACAGCAATAAAAAAAACGGCAAAATCGCTAATTTCATTCTTGAATTTTAGAAGTTTCTTGAGGTTACATACAACTTTATTTTATTTATTTTTTTGATAAAAAATCCATTCCTCTTTTTTTAAGTCTAGTGAAAAGGGAGAGATTTACGTTTATCATAAACTTATGGAAAAGACTCAAACAGAAGCAAGCATTAGAAAAGTCGCCTTGACCTCTTTATCAGGAACCAGCATCGAGTGGTATGATTTCTTTTTGTATGGTGCTGCTGCTGGGCTGGTATTTCCAAAACTTTTCTTTGGAGAAGTAGATCCAACAACAGCTCTTATCTTATCTTTCATGACATTTGCAGCAGGTTTTATAGCTAGGCCCGTGGGCGGAATTATTTTTGGCCATTTTGGTGATCTTGTTGGTAGAAAAAAAACTTTAGTATTTGCTTTGATGTTAATGGGTGTAGCTTCAACTCTAATTGGCCTGTTGCCGACTTATGAAACTATAGGAATAGCAGCTCCGCTTTTATTGACTTTTTTAAGATTCTGCCAAGGAATTGCAATTGGCGGTCAATGGGGTGGCGCAATGTTATTAGTTACTGAAAGTGCGCCAAGCCATAGACGAGGTTATTACGGGGCTTATGCGCAAGCAGGAGCGCCGGTCGGAGTAATTTTAGCTAACATTGCTTTTATATCTGTCAGCCTAATCACATCAGAGGAAAATTTTCTTTCATGGGGTTGGAGAATTCCTTTCTTAATAAGTTTTGTTTTAGTAATAATTAGTATGTATATCCAATTAAGACTTGAAGATACCAAAGCCTTTAAAGAGCTCGAAGCAGCTAAAAGTTCTCAAGACAACACCAAACAAGAAATTAAGTCTTCGCCTATACTTGAAGCTTTAAGAAGATACCCTCGAAGAATTTCTCTTGCTGCAGGAGCATTTCTTTCGATCCAGGTAACTTTTTATATTTTGGTGGCTTTCATACTGGCCTATGGTGTTGCAACTACAGACCTCTCTCGAAATGATTTACTTGCCGCAGTGCTTATTGGCTCAGCCATTATGGTGCCTCTTCAATTTTACTTCTCTCATTATTCGGACAAAAACGGTAGAAAAGGGATTTTCATGGCTGGTGCCTTACTGACAGCTTTATGGTCTTTTTTTCTTTTTCCTCTAATTGATACGGGAAATTTTTATCTGGTTATTTTGGCTGTAACTGGAGGGTTGGCTTTTTTGGGCATGATGTATGGGCCTCAAGCAGCTTTTTTTGCTGAACTTTTTTCCACAGAAGTCAGATACTCAGGGGCATCCCTTGGCTATCAAATTGGAGCTATTTTAGGAGGCTCTTTTGCACCAACCATAGCAACCCTGCTTTGGACAAGTTACGATATTTTTTGGGTCTCTGTTTATATTGCTTTAGCTTCAGCAGCTTCATTGCTTTCGGTATATTTTCTTACAGAAACTTATAAAACGGACCTAAATAAGTAATCGATCTCTACTGCTAATTTTTTGATTCTTCTATCAATTTAATAATGTTTTCATGAATCTCTGGTGCTGTGCTTGGGCCCAAAGAAACCACTTCACCATAGGTTTCTTCAGTCTCTCCGTAGATCCAAGGAGCCTCATTGTCCCATTCACTTTTTGGAATAATGTAACCAATAGAATCATTAGCTAAATTGACCATCAGGTTAAGTTTTTCTGAATATTGGCTTCGAAGATACGGAACTTCTTGGGGAGCCATTTCAAAATCAGCGCCTTCAGGATTTTCTATACCTCCAACAGCAATTTCTGGGTAAAGTTCTCCAGGAACGCCGGTAATAGATGCATCCCCTATTTTTATGAAAGCCGCCTCACTAAGATAACGTACAAATGGCGGCGTCAAACTAAATTTAGGATCAGTATCAATCACGCCAAGCAAAGTACCTAATGTCAGCATAAAATTCTCCAAACCTAATTCTATTTCTGTCGAGAAGACAGTTATGGATGGTTCTGGAGACTGCTCAAAATCACCTGCATGAAAAGCCTCTATGACGCTATTTGCTAGGCTATATCCGTATGTACGTGCTTTAGTATGACTTGGTTTAGTGATCATTTTTTTTAAAACAGGATCGTAGATTGGATCGGTTGGACCTGATGTCATCAAGCCTCCAATATTTCCTGTAAGCCATAATGTGGTTCCTCCAAGTCCGGGTCTAATTAATTGATCGTCATAGTAAATACCTTCACTGATGCCCTTCCTTAAGTAGCCAGCTACATCAGCCGTTAATTCCAAATTTTTGTCCCATGCAAGTTCGACATGAATTCCAAAATTTATCAATGAACCAATTACTGAACCATCAGGACGATTAAATAAGATCGCTCTTATATCGTCATCTATCACAATGGGTTTTCGTTTGTCTTTAATAGGTGTGAGAGGATTTGTCGGGATTAAAGCTAAATTCATTTCAGCGGGTTCCAAATTGTCTATAGCCATTTTTAATGTGCTTATGAAATCTCTTTTAAGCTGCTCCATGTAATCATCATCAACACCGCTTTTTAAAAAACTTGGACCCCAAAGACCTTGCGTATCTGGGCCTTCATGGTTGTGGGTTGCATGCACCATAATGTAATCTAAGCCCCATTCTTCAGGAACATCTTCACGGACGCTAAGAACAAACTTTCGCATTAGCCCAATAGTGTCAGCACTAATAATCCCTATCCGAGTCTGGCCATCGTCAATTACCACGGCTACTGCCATGAGGTCATCTTTAACTCCTTGAGCAGCCCGTTTATTTTGAAAACCCGCCATCCATACAGCATCGAATTGGTTATTGCCGTTTACATCAGTCCACTTATCAATATCTGAATCAAATTGAGCATCGTTATTTAAATCTTCCCATTCATCAATAAGATCGGGGGTAATGGAAAGCTCGGCAAATCCAACTTTAAATTCATTTGCATGAAGTTGAGCGGCCAAAACAATACTAAACATCATAAAAATGTAGAGTCTGTTTTTTAAAAAACTTAAACACATCATAAAAAAAGTATTGAAACTAATTGTTCGATTAAAAATTCCCTATTAGCTCAAAAAAACAAACTTCTGATGTCGAGATATCATTTTTATCAATACCTGAGAAGTCAGATAAATAGTTAGATCTTCCTTCCCATCTACAACCAATATTAGTGTTTAAGTATCTAGAAATTTCAAGCATCAATCCTATGTCAACTTCCCAATTATGAGCCTTCATTCCATCGTCTAGTTTTAGCTTGTAATTCGTATTCGGTCCTTCTAAGTTGTAATACATGTTTTGGCTAGAAGTTTTTGAGTAATCCAAACCATATTCTAGCGATATATATGGCATTGCATTATATTTTGATTCTGCAAATAAATAGCTGATATCTGTTCCGATTGATGCCTTAGCATTCGATAACGTCAGTTCATCAAAAGTTAAGGCCGCCTCGCCGCCTATTTCACTATATTTATCAAACTCTGTGTACGAACCATCCATTCTTAGATAGGGAGAAATTTGCCAGTTGTTATTCTCATTGTTCAATGAGCGAATAAACGCCAATGACCCGAATAATTGATTCGCTTCTCTTTCGCCTTTTAGAAGCTCTTGTCTATCCAATCGGTCTGAATCAAATTCTATTCTTCCAATCCCAAAAATATATTGCAATGAATTTCTTTCGTTATCAAATTTTCCATATGTTGAAATGCTATAGTTCCTAGACTCTACATTAGAGTTAATATTTCTATCTTTTGGTTTAGTTTCACCTAGGCCCAAAGCAAAACCAAACAAATCACCGTCGTCACCTGATAGCTTATCAATTCCTAAATGAAAAGATCTTTCATCAAGAACTCTTTGACTAGCTTTTATCTTGCCTAGAGTAAATTCTCCAAATTCACCATCAATCCATATAGACCAATCGCCAATCGCTTCCTTTAGCTCTCCTTCGGCCGTCACTGTTACAGGATCTGATACCCAATCTTTAACGGCAGATTTTAATTGCTCTGTATTCAGAGTTGCGTAGGCTTCTTCCCGATCGATATCTAAATTCGAAATTTGATTATCAGAACTAGGATCTGCAAGGCCTTTATTTTGGTCATAACGTTGAGCTGCAATGATAGATTCATATGAACTAGGATCGTCAAAGTCTGTTAAACAGAAATAATTTGCATTTGGGTCTGTCCATGCTTTTAGATCATCTGTTAGTGTATGGGTATAAACCGAATTTTTACCTAGTAGAGCATTTGAAGATTCTAAAAGAGACACAATAATTTTCCTATCTCCTGGAGTAAAACCAAATCTATCTTGCGGGATACCTTCAATCATAATAATGGCAGATTTGAGCCCTGCCTCTATATCTAATATTCCTTCGCCAAATGAGAAGTTTTCCTTGGCTGATGAGCCAGTAATTTTAAAATCTATGGCGATATCTTCAGGTGCAATTTTAGACAAGTGCACTTTTATCTTTAGGGAAGAAGCAGTTTTAGGACCACTAGAATTTATTGTGCAAAACTCAACAATAGGCTCTTCAATAAAATTATCATCAAGCGGTTCTTCAATAAAGTTATTATCAAGCTCATTTGCACCGTTAGTCTTAATTGCATCAATAATATTGTTATCGAAATTAACCCTAAAACCTTGTCGCGATGAGGTCGTCATACGTTTTGAAATTGCATTTATATTTTGGTCAACCCAGCGTGTTGCGATTCGATTCATCGCTTTTGCATTATCGATTACAGGTTGCTTCAAAGTAGGATCGGTCAATTCAATTCGAGTTTTAAAATTAAATTCTGTTATGTCACTAATGCCATTAAAAGAATTACCAAAAACATCATCAAACGCTGTACTTTCTATTAAGACGTAATATTCAGTATCGTGTTCAAGATCCGTAGGTAAATTAATCGTGATGGTCTCTGTCCCACAACCAGTCACAATCGCATTTGGAAGAGTGACTGCAAATGATGAAGAATTATCTGCTGCTTTAATCTCAATGGTGCCTGTTTCGCAATCCACAACTTTATTAAAAGTCAAAACTATGTCGCTATTTATAGGAACGCCTGTGCTATCGTCTTGAGGACCGGTTTTTGTTAAAACTGGTTCTTGAAAATCATTGTCATTGATAATGACAGTGTGAACAATGTCACTGCCAAGAGTTGCGTTAGTTGGGTTGGATAAAGTAATAATTATGGTTTCATCGGCTTCTTCCGTTGAGTCATCAACAATCGATGGGATAACTATTGTTCCGCTTGTTGCTCCCTCTTCAATGAGCACGCTTCCAGATGATAAAGAATAGTCTGTACCTGACCCAGCGGTGCCCCCAGTAACCGAATAATCAACTGCAATCTGTTGAAGAGATGCAAAAGGAATAACAACAGATAATGATCTCGAAGCAACTGATTCTGAACCAGAGGAGGTCGCAGCAGAGAATGTAACTTCCGGAATACCGTCATCGTCGTTGATGGTGTAGGTATGAACACTATCGTTCCCAAGCACGGCGTTGTTTGGCCCTGATAAAGTTATGATCACCGTTTCATTTGCTTCTGCTAATTCGTCATCAACAATGCCTGCGATAGTGATAGTCCCGCTTGTTGCGCCTGCATTGATGGTTAAGATGCCATTGGCTAAGGTGTAATCGGTACCCGAGCCAGTCGCCGTTCCGGTGACCGCATAATTAACCGTTACGTTTTGACTTGATGCGGCAGATAAGTAAACAGTTAGGGCAACCGACGAGATATCCTCTGCACCACTAGAAGTGGAGTTTCCAAAATCGATGGTGGGCTGACCGTCATTATCTGTGATGGTATAAGTGTGCGCATCAACACTACCTAAAGAGGCATTAGAAGGATTAGATAAAGTAACGATAACTGTCTCATTAAGCTCATCCACAGAATCGTCAACGATTCCGGCTATTGTAATAACCCCGCTTGTTGCGCCTGCACTGATGGTTAAGGTGCCATTGGCTAAGGTGTAATCGGTACCCAAGCCAGTCGCGGTTCCTGTCACGGCGTAATCGACCGTTACGTTCTGACTTGACGCCGCAGACAAATCTACTGTCAAGCTTGCAGAAGAAGCCGATTCAGCCCCACTTGAACTAGCGGCATTGAAAGCAATTTCTGGTGCACTATCATTATCTGTAATCGTATAAGTATGAACGCTATCGCTTCCTAAAGTCGCATTATTGGGACTTGATAGGGTTAGAATAACTGTTTCGTTGGCTTCATCAGCTGTATCGTCAATAATATTAGAGATCGTAATGGTGCCGTTTGTTGCGCCTGCACTGATGGTTAAGGTGCCATTTGCTAAAGTGAAATCGGTACCCGAGCCAGTGGCCGTTCCGGTGACCGCATAATTAACTGTTACATCTTGTCCAGAGGCTGCCGAAAGATCAACCGTGATGGCTTTGGAAGATGAAGATTCGGCTCCGCTAGAGCTGGTGGCATTAAAATCAATTACTGGAGGATCATCATTGTCCGTAATGGTATAAGTATGAACGCTATCACTACCCAAAGTTGCGTTGCCAGGACTTGATAAAGTGACGATGACTGTTTCGTCGGCTTCATCCAAAGAGTCATTAGCGATGCTACCGATCGTAATAGTTCCTGATGTTGCGCCTGCGCTAATGGTTAAGATGCCATTTGCTAAAGTGTAATCGGTACCCGAGCCAGTGGCCGTTCCGGTGACCGCATAATTCACCGTTACGTTCTGTCCTGAAGCTGCCGATAAATCTACGGTCAAGTCTGCGGAAGAAACTGACTCAGCTCCGCTTGAGCTGGTGGCATTAAAATCAATTACTGGAGGATTGTCATCATCCGTAATGGTGTAAGTAAAAACTTTGTCACTGCCCAAAGTTGCATTGTTAGGATTTGATAAGGTTACTATCACAGTTTCATTAGCCTCATCAATTGAATCGTCAATAATGCCTGATATATCTATGTTTGCAGTTGTTGCGCCCGCACTAATGGTTAAAGTTCCATTGGCTAGGGTGTAATCGGTGCCCGAGCCAGTCGCAGTTCCTGTCACAGCATAGTCAACCGTCACAACTTTTCCAGAGGCTGCCGATAAATCTACAGTCATGCTTGTAGAAGAAACTGATTCAGCTCCGCTTGAACTAGTAGTATTGAAGTCAACTACTGGAGGATTATCATTATCGGTAATTGTATAGGTATGTACCATAACGGCGCCTGGGTCAGCGTTTGACGGATTTGATAAAGTAACGATGACTGTCTCATTTTCTTCATCTAAAGAATCATCAACTATGCCAGCAATAGTAATATTCGTTGATGATGCGTTAGCCGCAATAGTTGCTGTGCCATTGGCTAAGGTGTAATCGGTGCCCGAGCCGGTCGCGGTTCCTGTCACGGCATAATCGACCGTTACGTTTTGTCCCGAGGTTGCCGATAGATTAACCGCAATGACTTTGGAAGAAGTAGATTCAGCTCCACTTGAAGTTGCAGCGGCAAAAGATATATTCCTGTCACCTACTGGCTCCAAAATTGTGAATGTGTGAACATTGTTACTTCCCAAAGTTGCGTTGTTTGGACTTGATAGAGTAAGAATGACGGTTTCATTTCCTTCAGTTACTCCATCATTAACAATACCGGCGATCGTAATATCCGTTGATGTTGAACCAGCAGCAATAGTTGCCATGCCATTGGCTAACGTGTAATCAGTACCCGAGCCAGTGGCCGTTCCGGTGACCGCATAATTCACCGTTACGTTCTGTCCTGAAGCTTCCGATAAATTGACCGAAATTGCTTTGCTAGAAACGGACTCTAGCCCATCAGAACTAGTTGCTTCAAAAGCTATGACTGGCGCACTGTCATTGTCATTGATGGTGTAAGTATGAACGTTGTTGCTACCCAAAGTTGCATTGTTAGGACTTGATAGAGTAAGAATGACGGTTTCATTGGCTTCATTTAGGGAGTCATTAACAATGCTACCAACAGTAATCGTTGTTGATGTTAAACCGGCTGTAATGGTTGCCGTGCCATTGGCCAACGTGTAATCAGTGCCCGAGCCGGTGGCCGTTCCTGTCACGGCATAATTAACGGTTACGTTTTGACTCGATGCTGCCGAAAGATCAACCGTAATGGCTTTGGAAGATGAAGATTCAGCTCCGCTTGAGCTGGTGACATTAAATTCAACTACTGGAGGATTATCATTATCCGTGATGGTATAAGTGTGTGCATCGTCGCTGCCTAAGGTAGCATTACTAGGACTCGATAAAGTAACGACAACAGTCTCATTAGCTTCGTCAAGCGAGTCGTTAATTATTCCAGCAATGGTGATGGTACCAGATGTCGATCCGGCACTGATGGTTAAAGTACCATTGGCTAAAGTATAATCAGTGCCCGAACCGGTCGCGGTTCCTGTCACGGCATAATTAACTGTAACGTTCTGCCCTGAAGCTGCCGATAAATCTACGGTCAAGTCTGCGGAGGAGACTGATTCAGCATTGCTCGAACTAGTGATGTTAAAGTCAACTGTTGGGGGGCTGTCATTATCCGAGATGGTATAAGTATGAACACTGTCACTACCCAAAGTAGCGTTGCCAGGACTCGATAAAGTAACAATGACTGTTTCGTCAGCTTCATCCAGAGAGTCATTAACAATACCGGCAATAGTAATATTCGTTGATGTTGAACCAGCTGCAATAGTTGCCGTGCCATTGGCTAACGTGTAATCAGTACCCGAGCCAGTGGCCGTTCCTGTCACGGCATAATTGACTGTCACATTTTTTCCTGAGGCTGCTGATAAATCAACCGCGATATCTTTGGAAGATGAAGATTCGGCTCCATTCGAAGTAGTAGTGTTGAAGTCAACCACTGGAGGATTGTCGTTATCAATAATTGTATAAGTGTGAACGGTGTTATTGCCCAAAGTTGCATTGGTAGGACTTGATAAAGTGACGATCACCGTTTCATTTGGTTCGTCCACAGAGTCATTGACAATGCCGGCAATACTAATTGAGCCGCTGGTTAANCCAGCGTTTATAGTTAAAGNNCCANTGGCCANAGTGTAATCGGTACCCGAGCCAGTCGCGGTGCCAGTTACCGTATAATTAACAGATACATTTTGAGTTGCTGCATATGATAAATCTATATTCAAAGCTGCAGAAGAAACCGATTCAGCTCCACTTGAGCTTGTGCTACTAAACGCTACAGTTGGACTGGCCGCTCTAGTTATGACTCGAATAAAATCCCCTGGCTTACCGTTTTTTGCACCAAATCTCAACGTTCTTTTATCAGCGCCAATAGAAACCCAGTCACCGGATGTAGTTGAAGCTGTGGTACTGCTGCCATAGTGAACATGGTTCTCTGTCTGCCTTGCACTGAAACCGCTGTTACCTGAGCTTGGATATTCTGCATNATCTTTATCGACTTCTGGAAAANCCACAGTCATTGTNGGGTNNGTCCANTAGCCCAATATTTCNTTTTCAAATACTATTTGACCAATCTTTGAGGTTCGATCANNGCCACTGTTGTGATCGTCATTGATAAAAACTAAATAAGAGTTAGCTGGGGTATTCCCAAAATGAATCGAAGTTGCACTTCCAGTTGGCACATAGCCAAGACCACTAAAATTATAAGTAGTGTTACATTGAGAGGCAGTATGGGCTTGTTGATGTTGACAAATATTTGTTCTCTCGGGAACGATTATAAAATCTTCTCCCGTAGTAGATCTTTGGCTATTATTTTTGTCTTGTTTTCGAGCTTTTAAATTAATGGCACCAGGAATAAGTTCTACATACGGACCAAAACTTGCTATTCCATTTGCATGAGCTTGCATAGATTGCAAACCGGCAAGTACTAGAAAAATGCTAACACAAAAAGATCTAAACAAATCTAGCCTTATTTTCATTATTAAAGTAACTTTTCCCCCGAAGGATTTCCGAACTGAATTATATATAAATTATAAAAATTTACATATTTCTCTTCCAATAAATTTATTTTATCGCCTCAGTAATATAACGATCCAACGACTTAGATTTAAGATGTCGGCTAACGCGGCCGAAACATAAGTTAGAGCTGCTGCTCTCAAGACACTACTTACGGCTTTTTCGTTTGACTGCGATACGTAATTACCTTCTCTCAAAATAGGCAGCGCTTTAGAAAAGCTTGCGTCAAATTCAATTGGCAGAGTCACTGCGTGGACCATCATGCGAGCGATAAAACCGGAGAGCCCTAGAAAAAGTAATAAAGAAAATGGCATTGGGTGCCGCGTAACAATACCGATTACTGGTGACAAAGATATTATAGCTACACTCCAACGGGCCACCTTATCAACAACGGGAACCATCTTTGTTCTAGCAGCCAGACGTTTATCGCCTTGCTGATGCTGAATTGCGTGCCCAACCTCATGAGCTGCAATCGCAATTGCGGTCAATGATTTGGAATCGTAATGCTCTGGCAAGAGCCTAACTTTTTTTTCAATTGGATCGTAGTGATCTCCGAGCTCAGTTACTTCGACCTTCACATCTTTTAAAGAGAATCGCTCAATTAAATGCTTTGCGAGCTCTCCTCCAGTGCCAGGCATTTCGGGCTGTTGCGATGAATACCGTCTCATCACCAACTTCACCCACAAAGAAGGTCCAAATATCAATGCTAAAACTAAAAGCACTCCTGTTGCTAAAACCATGATTTGTCTTCCTAAAAATTATTTTCTAAACTCTTACAGCGTACTCGGAATTATTTTACATAATCCTGTTCGATCAAAAGATTTAATTCTTTTTCTCTGCTAAACATATAATTTTCCTTTCTAATTGTTGTTATTCAACATGTACCAAAAACTGGCCTGAGGGAAAGATACATTCAAAGGAGAAGTAGAAGCTGTGGCTACTCTTGGAGCTGAAAGAATATAATTTATCAAGGCGGGAGGGGAAGCTGCCACCATTTTTTTCTCTGTAGCTTGGAGGGTATTAGCATGATGGTACAAGCTGAATCTGACCATAATTAATTTGTTTTGAAAATCCATCGACGTATATTGTCCGTCAAAACCCTGAGGTGTAATAATTGTGTTATCTGCAACGCACTTTTCTCCATTGTTCTGGAGATTACCGGCTCCATCTAATCCACAAACATTACCTCCATAGAGAGACCAAAATTTCAGACCATAACTCATTGCTCCTTGATAATAATCTCCGGTTACAACTGATGAGGTTGTGATATTTTTAATGGCTTGAACATAGCTCAGAGGTATGACTTGCTCTCCTAGCCAAACTCCATCATTAACCAAAAGCAAAGCAATCCTAGCAAAATCTCTTGCCGTCATATCCAAGCAGCAATAAGTAAGATAGTTTCCATTTGCTTGTCCCGCGGTTGTATTATCACGCCACCATTGAGCAGAACCTGGCGCAATCCCAATCTTCGAGAAAAGATAGGTGTCTGCAAAAGTTTTGATATCTTGTCCTACGGCCCTAAAAAAAATTTCTCCAAGAACTTGCGTATCGCAATTTTGATACATCCAATCTCCCTTATTGAAATCATAAGGACCACCTGCAAAACCAGCTTGATACCAAGAGTGTGTTGTTTCAGTTTCAGCCATACTTCTATTATTTATACACTCAGATAATTGATCATTGGAACCGACGAATCCTCCTCCTCCTACAGCGGTGTTGCATTCAGCCCACACACCTTGGTCGGTAAAGCACTTAGGCACTAATCCTGATCGCATGTCCAANAGGTTTTTTATGGTAATGGTATTTTTNGAATCGCCAGCCCATTCTGTTAAATAAGTTGCAGCCGTAGTTTCTAAACTGCCAGAAAAGTATCCTTGTTCTAGAGCAATACCAAAAATTATGCTGGTAATTGATTTTGCCACCGACCAACTTGTTACAAGACTATCTTTAGTTCTTGTTCCATAAACTCTGTTTAATGTGTCAGAATCCCAATTGGTTTGTGCATGATCCACCAGCTGAGTTACTTCGTTGGTTCCCATGCCTCGGTATTGTTCAGCAACTATCTTGCCATTTTTTATAATTAGTGCTGCTTGAGTGTATCTGCCATCTTCCGTAGCAAAATTCATTGCCGCATTAACTTTTGCAGCAGAAAGTCCCTGAGATTCGGGAGTAACTACTTCCCAAGAAAAAGTTGGATTTTGGATGGGCGGATCTGGTATGGGAGTTGGAGTGCTTCCGCCACCTCCGCAAGAAGATAAAAAGATAAATAAGAGTAGAACCAGGAATCTCATCTAAAAAATAAATAAACTTGCATAACCAAATCTACTCGACCGTAACAAATTAGATTTGAGTGCAGAATTAAGAGTATGATTTTTTCTGAATCCTTTGTGAAACTTTAAATAAAACTCAATTTCTTGTCTGTTCATGACTAATTATGCCACCTTTAAAAATTTTCTAATTTGATCCCAGTCTTCAAGATATTGCTCTTTATCTGGCAGTGATGATAGCAAGAGATAGGGTGTCCCCTTTTTATCAATCTTTTTATACTTATTTACTGTTTTAAGATCTAAAACAAATAGATTTGGTCTGCTTTCACTGTCGGGTATAACTTTATAATCTCTTGTCAAAGAGTTTGTTTGAGCAAAAACATAGAAATCTGACTTGGTTTTATAGTCTTTATTTAAATAGAAACTGCTGTCTCCCTTAAAGTTTTTACTTTTTACCTGTATTTTTGCACTTAAATTCTTTTTTGCATTGATTGCAATTAAGTCGTAACCCTCTTGATTTTCATATGCCTTATAAGTCTCAATTCTTGCTAAGAGCAATTTAGATAAAACTAAAAATTCTGCACCTTCTGAAAAAAGTTTAGTATTAAATTTCTTTTTCAAACCTGCACTCAAATCTATTCTACCGTGACTGACTTAGCCAAGTTTCTTGGCTGATCAATATCAGTGCCTCTCAATAATGCAACCTCGTAAGAAAGAATTTGAAGTGGAATTGAATAAAGTATTGGAGTTAATAANAAATCGCAATCTGGCATACTGACGTATTGACCTGATGATAACTCTAGTTTTTCTTTGGCGTTGCCGAAGACATAAAGGGCTCCGCCTCTTGCTTTGACTTCTTCTAAATTTGAAACAAGTTTTTCTGCCAATTCGTGCTCTGGCGCAATCGCTACCACTGGCATTTCTTCATCAATTAATGCAAGAGGACCATGTTTAAGCTCACCAGCCGGATATGCTTCAGCATGAATATAAGAAATCTCTTTTAGTTTTAAGGCGCCCTCTTTCGCAATCGGATAGAAAATACCTCTGCCAAGGAAAAGAGCATTGTTTTTATTAGCTATTTCAGAAGCAAAACTCGTGATTTCGTCTTTTAATAAAAGAGCTTCAGATATTTTTTCTGGTAAGGTTCTTAAGGCCTCAATAATTCGACCTCGAAGTCTCGGATTTTTTCCTGATGCTTTTGCCAAAGCCAAAGTCAACAACATCAAAGCAACCAATTGGGTGGTAAAACATTTAGTGGAGGCTACGCCTATTTCTTGACCAGCGTTAGTCAACAACAAATAATCCGCTTCTCTTGCTAGGGAACTGGTAGGAGTGTTACAAATTCCCAAAGTTGCTAAATAGTCTTTTTCTTTGGCATATCTTAGAGCCGCCAACGTATCTGCTGTTTCCCCAGACTGCGATATAGCAATTAATAGCGTATCTTCGTCAATATAAGGATTTTTATACCTGTACTCACTTGCGTAATCCATTTGAGTAGGCAATCCAGAGATGGCAGAAAACCAATTAGCAGCAACTCTTCCTGCATGCAATGCGGTGCCGCAAGCCACTATTTGAACTCTCTTAACTTTTGCAAGCAAATCCGAAGAGCCTTCGCCAAAAATATTATCTAACACATCTTCCCCACCGATCCTGCCATCTAAGGTGTTAAGAATAGCGCCAGGCTGTTCAAATATTTCTTTTTCCATGTAGTGTCTGAAGTTTCCTTTTGAAGACGCTTCTGCATTAACATCTATAGATAACTCTTCACGATTGGTTAATTTATCTTGCACATCATAAATTTCTACTTGATCAGAAGATATTCTTGCTACATCGCCATCTTCCATAATTAAGAAGTTTTTTGTTAATTCCGCTAAAGCCAAAGGATCGGACGCGGCAAAGTTTTCTTTTTTACCTAAGCCAATCACTAATGGAGATCTATTTCTAGCAAGTACAAGATTATCGGGGTCTTTTTGATCAAGCGCAGCAATAGCATAAGCTCCTTCCAATTTATTTTTTAAAGCTTGCATGGCCGTTAATAAAGAATCATTTGATTTTAAAAAATGATCAAGCAAGTGGGCAATTAATTCAGAGTCTGTCTTTGAATAAAAAGTATAGTCCTGAGCAGTCAACTCGTTTTTAAGCTCAAGATAATTTTCAATGATTCCATTATGGACGATAAAAACTCGGTCGTTAGATTGATGAGGGTGAGCATTGATTTCGGAAGGTTCGCCATGAGTCGCCCAACGAGTGTGAGCTATACCGACTTTGCCTTTTGGCTTTTCCGATTTCATTTTTTCTTCTAAAAGGTTTACTTTGCCCAAAGTTCTGAGATGAGCAACATCGCTCTCAACATGCATAGCAATTCCTGCAGAATCATAGCCTCGATATTCCATTTTATAGAGCCCTTTGATAAGAAGCTTACCCACGCTTCTATCGGTTGCTGCCGCAATAATTCCGCACATTATCTTTTCTTAATATTTTTTTGCCTGTTTCTGGCCAAAGCCAATTTGTTATCTGGAACATCTTGAGTTATTACTGAACCCGCACCAATCATACTATTCTTTCCGATTTTAAGTGGCGCTATAAGCGAAGAGTTTGAGCCGATAAAAGCTCCAGAACCAACGTTTGTTTTGTTTTTTCTTTTTCCATCATAATTAACAAAAATTGTACCCGCGCCGATGTTTATTTCTGGTTCCAATACGCCATCTCCGATGTAGGCCAGATGCTTTGCTTTTGTTTTTTTGCCAATTTTACTTCTTTTGATTTCAACAAAATTTCCTACCTCCACATCTTGTTCGAGTTCGGCCCCTGGGCCAACATGAGCGAACGGACCAATGGCTGAATTATCGCCAATTTGAGAATTTTCTATTACCGAATAAGGCTCTACTTTAACTTTTTTATTCAATTTTGAGTCTTTTATGACTGCGCCTGCTGAGATAGTGCAATCATTTCCAATAGAAACGCTTCCTTGCAAAACCACATTGATATCAATAAATACGTTTTTGCCAATATTTATTTCGCCTCTAAAATCTACTCGATTAACATCGGCAAATTTAACCCCCTTTTCCATGAAACTTTTTGCCATTTCTTTTTGATAGATACGCTCTAAATTTTGCAACTCTTGAGTGTCATTAGCGCCTAATAATTCTTCAGAGTCTCCAAGATTTATTGCTGTTATCTTTTTTTCTTCATTGTGACAACAAGAAACAACATCCGTTAAATAGTATTCCTTGGCGGCATTATTATTTTTGAGTTTGGGCAACCAACCTTTCAAATTTTTAGATGAGGTAGCCATAATTCCTGAATTAACCTCGGTAATTTTTCTCTCACTAGCAGATGCATCTTTTTCTTCAACTATGCCGACTACCTTTGAATTAGCTTGTCTGATAATCCTACCCAAGCCTTTTGGATTGGACGCTTCAAAAGTTAAAAGAGACAAATTATCTCCGGAAGTTCTTGAAATAAGTTTTTTTAAAGTTTTAATTTTTACCAAAGGCCCATCGCCGTAAAGCACAACTACACAGGAGTTAGGCCTTAAACTCGGTAAAGTTTGTTTGACTGCATGGCCCGTTCCAAGTTGCTTTCTTTGTAGAACCCAATTGGTAGATCTAGGTGCTTTTACAAAAGATTGAATGAGTTTGCTTTGACCGCCGACTACTATATGAAGTTTTGACTTCTTAATTTGAGAGCAAGTATCGATTACATGTTGCAAAAGCGGTTTGTTGCCTAAAGGCTGAAGAACTTTGGGTAAATTAGACTGCATCCTTTTCCCTTGTCCAGCAGCTAATATGATTATGTCGACATTCATTTTAAAAGAAGCCAATAAAATTGGCTTATGGGAGGTATTTAACTACTTCTTGCGTAATTTACGCAAGGTTTGAAGTCTTGCAGCAGCTTCGGCTAATTCAGCTCTTGCTCTTGAGAAATCTAAATCGGAATCTGCATTTTCCTTAATTTTTTCAGCTGCTTCTCTGGCTTTTTCAGCTTGTTCTTCGTCAATATCTTCAGCTCTAATTGCAACATCTGACAAAAGAGTCACCACATCAGGCTGAACTTCTATGAAACCACCGGATAAAAAGAATACTTCTTCCTCACCATTCTCTTTAACTATTTTTACTGGCCCAGGCTTAATACCGGTTAAAAGTTGTGAGTGTCCAGGCGTAATTCCCAATTCACCCATTGATCCTGTCGCAACAACCATGGAAACGCTCTCGGAAAAAATTTCTTTTTCGGCACTTACAATGCTGCATTGGATGGTAGACATGCTTTATAAAGTTTTTGCTTTTTCCACAACTTCTTCGATCTTGCCGACCATTAAAAAGGCTTGCTCAGGAAGATCATCGTATTCTCCATCTAAGATTCCTTTGAATCCTCGAACGGTATCCTTAATAGATACGAACTTACCAGGAGAATTTGTAAAAATTTCTGCAACAAAAAACGGTTGCGATAAGTATTTTTCTATTCTTCTAGCTCTATTAACAGTTTGCTTGTCTTCATCTGAAAGCTCATCCATTCCAAGAATTGCGATGATATCTTTTAACTCAAGATATCTTTGGAGAACTTGCTGAACACCCTTGGCAACATCGTAATGTTCCTGGCCAACAATGTTTGGGTCCAATTGTCTGCTTGTTGAATCCAATGGGTCTACTGCAGGATATATTCCTAAGGAGGCAATCTGTCTAGACAAAACAACTGTTGCATCCAAGTGAGCAAAAGTTGTGGCAGGCGACGGGTCCGTAAGATCATCTGCCGGTACGTAAATAGCTTGGACAGAAGTGATGGAACCAGTTTTAGTAGATGTAATTCTTTCTTGCAGTACTCCCATTTCTTCAGCAAGAGTTGGTTGGTATCCTACCGCTGAAGGCATTCTTCCTAAAAGAGAAGAGCACTCAACTCCGGCTAATGTATATCGATAAATGTTATCAACAAACAAAAGAACGTCTTTACCCTCGTCCCTAAATTTTTCGGCAATTGTTAGACCAGAAAGGGCCACTCTCATACGACATCCTGGAGGCTCGTTCATTTGGCCATAAACTAACGCGACCTTGTCTAACACTTGAGATTCTGTCATCTCTAAATAGAAGTCATTTCCTTCACGGGTTCTTTCCCCGACTCCAGCAAATACCGAGTATCCACTTGTTTCATAAGCAATATTTCGAATCAACTCCATCATATTGACGGTTTTTCCTACTCCGGCTCCGCCAAATAAACCAACTTTTCCTCCCTTAGCGAAAGGGCACATCAGGTCGATTACTTTGATGCCTGTTTCCAAAATTTCCGAAGATTCTGCTTGCTCTTCATAAGACGGCGGCGGCCTATGAATTGGCATCTTCTCATCTTCGCCAACGTCGCCTTTTCCATCAATGGGTTCGCCTAAAACGTTTAAAATTCTTCCTAGTGTTTTCTCGCCAACTGGCACCGAAACGGCATCTCCAGTATTAGCTACTTTAGCTCCTCTTTTTAAACCTTCCGTTTGGCCCATAGCAATTGTTCTAACAATTCCGTCTCCTAGTTGCTGTTGAACTTCCAAAACAAGGCCCTCGCCTTCTACGGTCAAAGCATCATAAACCTTTGGCAAATTTTCTCTTGAAAATTCGACATCTATAACCGCTCCGATTACTTGTACTACTACTCCTTCGCTCATTTTTTTACCTCAAAAATCTATATTGCTTCAGCTCCAGCAACAATCTCAGAAAGTTCTTGAGTAATCGCTGCTTGCCTTGCATTATTGTAAATAAGTTGTAATTCATCAATTATCGTTCCTGCGTTCTCTGTTGCATTTTTCATCGCCACCATTTTTGCGGCTTGTTCGCAAGCTATGTTTTCTATTACAGCCTGATAAACCAATGACTCAATATATCTTTGCATCAATCCATCTAATAATTCTTTTGCATCTGGTTCATAAATATAATCCCATCTGTGTTTTAACTCTGGCGTGTCCTCAGGCAACAAAGGCAGGAGTTGCTTAATTTCAGGCTGCTGAGTCATTGTGTTTTCAAACCTGTTGCTTGCTAAGTAAACTTTATCTATCTCGCCTTGTTCAAATTTATCCAATAAGACCTTAATGGAGCCAATTAAATCTTCGAGAGATGGTATGTCCCCTAATTTCTCAGAAGCAGCTACTACATCTCCTCCAAAGGAATTGAAGAAGACTTTTGCTTTGGTGCCAATTGGACAAAACATTTGTTTAATTCCGTTATCAGTTTGTTCTTTTAAAAAAGGCAGCAAAGTTCTAAAGAGATTAATATTCAAACCGCCACAAAGACCTTTATCAGAGCCTATGACAACAACTCCAATACCTTTCACATCTCTTTCCGACATATAAACAGGCTTATATTCAGGATTTGAATTGGCTAAGTGACCAATTACAGAAAGCATTCTGTCGGCATATGGTCTGCCCATTTCCATTCTGTCTTGAGTTTTTCTCATTTTACTAGACGCAACCATTTCCATCGCGCTGGTTATCTTTTGCGTATTGGTGATACTTGAAATTTGTTTTCTTATTTCTTTAGTATTAGCCATAAACTACCAAGTTTGCGTTGATTTAAATTTATCGACGGCATCAGTGAAAGTTTTTAACACCTCATCTGAATACTCACCAGAAACGGCTAAGGCATCCATAAAGTCTTTATGTTCTGTTGCCATGTAAGAAAGAAGGGCGGATTCAAAGTCAGCAATTTTTGTTAACTCCACGTCTTTTAAATATCCTTTTTCAACTGCAAATAAAACTAGCCCCATTTCTGAAACTGACATCGGCGAGTATTGCTTTTGTTTCATTAACTCAGTTACTTTTTGGCCTAGCTCAAGCTGTTCTCTTGAAGCATCATCTAAGTCGGATGCAAACTGAGCGAACGCTTCTAATTCTCTAAATTGAGCCAAGGCAATTCTTACCCCACCTCCAAGTTTTTTGATAAGCGGCGTTTGAGCTGCTCCACCAACCCTAGAGACTGATATTCCAGGATTCATTGCTGGTAAAAGCCCTTTGTTAAAGTAGGAAGTTTCTAAGAATATTTGTCCATCAGTAATTGAAATAACATTAGTTGGTACAAAAGCAGACACGTCTCCTGCTTGCGTTTCAATAATTGGTAAGGCGGTTAAGGAGCCAGTTTGATCTTTAACTTTTCCATTAGTTTCTTCAGAAACGTATTCCTCATTTACTCGGCAGGCTCTTTCTAATAGTCTTGAATGCAAGTAGAAAATGTCTCCGGGATAAGCCTCACGTCCTGGTGGCCTTCTCAATAGAAGAGAAATTTGACGATAAGCAACTGCTTGCTTGGACAAATCATCATAAATAATTAGAGCATCCTCGCCTTTGTCTCTGAAGTATTCTCCCATTGAACATCCAGAGTATGGTGCTAAAAATTGCATTGGGGCAGGATCCGCTGCTCCTGCAGCAACCACAATGGTGTGCTCCATTGCGCCGTATTCTTCTAGCTTTCTTACTACTGCTGCAATGGAAGATTGTTTTTGACCAACTGCAACGTACACGCAAGTAACTCCTGTGCCTTTCTGATTGATAATTGCATCAAGCGCAATCGCAGTTTTACCGGTTTGTCTGTCTCCAATAATAAGCTCTCTCTGACCTCTGCCGATTGGCACCATGCTATCAACGGCTTTCAAGCCAATTTGGACTGGCTCGTCCACTGGTTTTCTTGTCATGACCCCAGGGGCAACTTTTTCTACAGGNGAAGTAAGCTTGGTTTTAATTGGGCCCTTACCATCAATAGGATTTCCAAGGGCATCAACCACTCTACCCACGAGCTCTGGCCCAACAGGAACCTCTAAAATCTTCCCAGTACATTTTGCTGTATCTCCTTCAGCTAATTGTTTGTAATCACCAAAAATAACAACACCGACTGAATCTCTTTCTAGATTAAGAGCCATGCCAAAAATACCGCCTTGAAATTCAATCAATTCTCCATACATGGCTTCGCTTAAGCCATGCACTCGTGCGATTCCATCGGATAGAAAAACTATTGTTCCTTCATTGGACTCATCGGAAGACACTTCCAAGTTATTTATTCTATCTTTAATAATTTTGCTTATTTCTGATGGGTTTAAGTTATCCATTTCGTACCTACTAATTTCTAAGTTGAGATTTNAAAGCCTCAAGTTTGTTTTTTAATGACAGATCAATAACTTGGTCGTCATATGAAATTTTTATTCCGCCTATCAAAGACTCATCTATCTCAGTTGAAGCGTTTATTTTTGATCCAGTTCTTCGTTGCATTGCTTCTTTTATCTTTTCTACTTGCTCAGAGTCCAATGCATAGGAAGAAGATATAACTACATTTTTTTCATTTTTCTCTAAAGCAACTAAATTTTTAAAATTGTCCAGAACGCTTTTTAAAAGCTTTAATCTATTAGCTTGGCCTAAAACTAAAACAAAATTTAACACNTTGTTTGATATTTCTCCTTCAAAAAGCTTTGTAAAGGTATCGGCTTTAAGCTTTTGTGAGATGTCAGGAGAATCGATTAAACGCTTAACTTCGGCTTCTTGCATAGAGACTGCTACAACCGATAAATCCGCAACCCAAAGATCCAAAGTATTTTCCTCTTTTGCAATTTCAAAAATAGCTTCAGCATAAGGTCTAGATTGTGTAAGTAATTCCGACATGCTTTATAGCTCTTTAATTAAAGCATCGACGATATCTTTGTTAGATGACTCATCAACCTCTTTATTTAATATTTGTTCGGCTCCAGCGATNACCAATGCAGCAACCTCTTCTCTAAGGCCTTCTTTGGCTTTTGTTATATTTTGCTCTATATCGGCTTCAGCGCTATCTTTTATCTTTTTTTGCTCTTCAATTGCTTGNGTTTTAGCTTCATCAACAATTTGATCTCCCCTTGNACCTGCTTGAGCAATAAGACTAGAAGCTTCAGACTTCGCGTCTTCAACAAGCTTTCTGGATTCTTCATTAGCCTCTTCTAGTTTTCTTTGTGACTGACTAGCAGCTTCCAAGCCTTCAGAAATTTCCTCTTGTCTAGCTTCTAAAATATTTGAAAAACTTGGCCAGAGATATCTGTAAGTAATAAAAATAAATAGGCAAAAAGCTATCAGCTCGGCAAAAAAAGTAGCATTAACGTTCATTTATTATTTTCTTTTATGTAAATAGAAACAACAATCCAACTGCCAACGAGATTACAGGCAATGCATCAATCAATCCCATAGCGATTAATAATTGACCAAACAAGAGCCCTTGTAATTCCGGCTGTCTAGCCAAAGCTTCTATATATTTTGAAGTTAAAGTACCAATCCCGATTCCGGCTCCAAGCGCACCAAGTCCGGTGAGCAAAGCTCCTGCAACCAATCTTAATTCTTCCATTTTTTTCTCCTTTTATTTTGGGCTAGTGTTTCGCACAAGCCAAGTTAATGTAAGCAATGGTCAGCATCATAAAGATATATGCCTGCAAAGCAATTATAAGTATGTGGAAAAGAGCCCACACCAAATTCATAATAAGCCCTGGCAAAAACCAAAGCGTTTGTCCAAAGGACATTAAAAACTGTCCGAACATAATTCCTATTAAGATGAAAATCATTTCTCCGGCAAAAAGATTTCCATAAAGCCTCAAAGCCAGCGCTACGTGCTTTGAAAAATACCCCACCAATTCTATAGGATTAATAAATTCTTTTAGAAAACCTCCAAAGCCATGGTTTGCTATTGTGTAATAAGTTACAAAAAACATCACAACCAAAGCTAAAGCTAACGGAGCATTTACATCTGCCGTAGGTAATACCTTAAAATATCCAACATAACTTATGCCCTCGGAATTAACTAAATTAGCTCCAAAAAAGTTCGTCATTTCTACCGGAAGCAAGTCCATTAAGTTCCAAGATAGAATCCAGACGCATGAGGCAAAAGCAAGCGGGCCAATTATTTTTGAAGTTCCATGAAAATTGCTTTTTACCGCGCCGCTAATAAACTCAAAAACAAATTCAGCGAAATTTTGGACTTTTCCAGGCACGCCCTTCTTAGCTCCCATTAAAACCAAGCCGAAAAAACCAAAAAAGATTAAGCCCAAAAAAGTAGACATGAAAATTGTATCGAGGTGAAAAGACCAAAAACCCATTTCTGAAACCTTGCATGAAGTTTCTTTAAAGATATTTTGCTGATGATATGCAAACCCCCAAGTTTGTGATTTTTCGCACCACCCATATGTTAGGTTCGTTAAGTGGTGACTAATATAATCAGCCGTTGGTGTTAGATTTTCTGTAAGGTTTTTCTCTGCCATAAGTCACTCGGGCAAAGCATTATAGTTAGGTCGGTACTGTCTATTCAAGGGATTAATAGATTTTTTTTTAGCTTATTCTTTTTTTTTGAGAGGGCCTATTATTTGATCTAATTGTTCTAAATTTTTATAGAAAAAAGTTATTTTTCCCGATCCCTTTTTTTGATGCGATATAGTAACCTTTGCACCCAAGATATCTCCTAGTTCGGTTTCTAAATTTACTAAATTAGGGTCTTTTGTTGATTTGGTTTTTGTTCTTTTTTCATCCAGATAAGTTTTAGCTAAATTTTCTGCCTGTCTAGCCGACAAACCAGACTTAACTATTTTTAAAGCAAATTTTTCTTGAATTGCTTCGGGCAATGTTAGTAAAGGTCTAGCATGTCCCATGCTTAAATTACCTGATTCAAGTAATTCCTGAACAGAAGATGTCAGCTGCAAAAGCCTAAGAGAATTAGAAATGGCCGTCCTCGATTTTCCCAAGGAAGCGCCCAAGTCTTCTTGTGTAATATTAAATTCTTTCTGCAACCTTTGAATTCCTTTGGCTTCGTCAAGAGGGTTCAAATCTTCTCTTTGTAAATTTTCTATTAAGCCCATTTTAATTATTTCCTCATCGGTAAGATCTTTAACGACAACGGGCACTTCCGACAATCCTGCTTTTTTGGAAGCTCTTAATCTTCTCTCTCCAGCTACTAATTCAAAATTTCCTGCAGCAGCTTTTCTTACTATTAAGGGCTGAATCACTCCTTGCGATCTTATTGAAGCTGTGAGTTCTTCAAGGCTTTCTTCTGATATATCTGTTCTGGCTTGAAATCTACTGGGCGATATTTTGCCGACACTTACAAGCGAAGAACTCGTATTCTTTTTTGAGGTGTTTTCTTCACCAAGTAGCGCGCTTAACCCCCTTTTTAATGTTTTGTTTTCTTTTTCACTCATTTAATAAATATTCGTGTTGCTTTCAAATTTATTAATTATTTCCCCTGCCAAAGCCAAATAAGCTAGCGTTCCTTTTGCTTCAGGTTCGTAATAAAGTGCTGGCATTCCAAAACTAGGCGCCTCAGCTAACTTAACATTTCTAGGAATTACTGTGTCACATAGCTGCTCTGAAAAATGTTCCTCAAGCTCTTTAGACACTTCTCTCGAAAGCCTTATTCTGGGATCATACATTGTTCTTAAGATGCCGTTAATTTCAATATTTTCTCCAGTTGCTTCATTAATCTCTCTTAAAGTTTTGCTCATAGACGCCAAGCCTTCCAAGGAATAATATTCGCACTGAAGCGGAATTAAAACTTTTGAAGCTGCTCTTAAAGCGCTTACTGAAATCATGCCAAGTGATGGGGGACAGTCGATAACAACATAATCGTATGACGCTTGCATATTTGATAATTTGTTTTTTAATAATGAAGTTGGGTTGGGGAGCGAACTCAATTCAATTTCAGCAGAAACAAGATCAACACTTGCTGGAATTAAATCAAATTTATATTTTGTTTGTTCAATGGCTTTTTCTATTGGAAAGCCTTCGTTTAATAAAATATCAATTAAAGAGTGGGAAGCTTCGTTTTTTTCTTCTCCCGTGCCTGATGTTGAATTTCCTTGAGAATCTAAATCTATCAATAAAACTTTTCTTGAGGCTGCAGATAAAGAAGCAGCAAGATTTAATGCAGTTGTAGTTTTACCTACACCTCCTTTTTGATTTGCAACTACTAAAGTGATCAACAAAATTACTATATCAGTTTTTTA